>Ga0137432_1000225_pt1 | contig 39583 bp, 34 predicted proteins | sample EasRivERMZT820_2_FD_102337 | JGI IMG/M metagenome (GOLD analysis project Ga0137432, IMG submission 102337) | Soil microbial communities from meander-bound floodplain in the East River, Colorado, USA - East River MetaG ERMZT820_2 | ecosystem: Environmental > Terrestrial > Soil > Floodplain ... | reverse complement strand
GCTGAGGATGCTGCCCAGGCCCATGGCGAGCGCAAGCACCACCATGTTGCGGATCAGCGGTGTGTCTTCCTCGTCAACCCGAACCAGCAGCGGGTCGGCTCGGTCGGTCAGCTCCGCCTGCAGCTCGTCGCGGGCCGCGCGTCCTGCCCGCAAGTCGAACCGCCGGATCAGCCGGGTGCCGATGGGCCCCCCGACGATGCCCCCGCACACGATGCCGAAGGTGGCGGCCGCAATCGCCACGACGGCGGCGCTCTGCATGCCGGCTTCTTCGAACTGCGGCGCGAACGCGAGTCCGGTCGCCGGTCCACCGACCAGCGTGACAGAGCCGGCGAGCACGCCGAGCAGCGGGTGCTCGCCGAACGCACCGGCGATCGCGATCCCCAGGAAGTTCTGTACGAAGCAGAACGCGATCGACAGCAGCAGAAACGTGCCGACTTGCGCGCCGCCGGCGCGGAGCACCGCGACGCTCGCCCCTATCCCAATCGTCGTGAAGAACGCGACGTTGAGTGTGGGCTGCATCGCGGTGTCGAGCTCGAGATTGAGCACGCGATCGCGGGCGACCAGGACGAGCATCGCGAACACGAGCCCGCCGACGACCGCCGACGGGATGTTCAGGCGATCCAGGATCTGAATCCGGCGCCGCAGCTGGAGGCCGACGAACAACACGACGGCGGCCACCGCCAGCGTCTGGAGTAGGTCGAGCCTGAGGATCGTGGTCATAGACGCGGCGCAGCCAGGGAGGAAGCCGCGGGCCGACTCCCCTGAGGAAGGTTGAGCCGCCTATTATGCGCTTGGCGCTGGGATACGGCTATCGGAGACGTGGGAGAAGGCGGCACGCCACACGGTACTCCACGGTTTCAGCTAACCGGGCGTTTCCACAGCCGCGGCGCGCAGGGCCTCCTCATCCGGCTTCACCTGGTCGTCGAGCGCGACGTGGTTGCGTTCGTCTCTCACAATGCGGGAAAACAGCGTGACGTTACGATCGAACAGGAACTTGAAGAGCAACCGCGTCCACGACTGGTGTGCAGACAGGGTGGCGTATACCTCGGGAGCAGCTTCGCGGACTTGGGGCAACTTGTTCCAGGGCACCGATGGGAAATCGTGGTGCTCGTTGTGATACCCGACGTTGAACGCGAGCCGGTTGAGCGGCCCGTAATAGCTGAACGTCTCCTGCTCACCGCCTTCAGTGAGATAGTGCCGCTGAATCCAACGGGCACCCAACGGATGCAAGCCGATCGAGAAGAACAACGACAGCGCGAAGAAGATCACCGCCTTCGGGCCGAGCACCACCCAGACCGCGGCGTTGAACACCACTTGCACGATCAGGTTCACCACCGTCCAGAAGTCCCAGAGTTGAATCTCCTTCATCCGCAACGGGCGCAGTGCCTGGAAGATCGGGAAGAGCAGCAGCCAGAGCGCCTTGCCCAACGCCGAGTTCCCAATGAGCCGCGCCTCCCACCGGAACGGAAGGTCACCGTCCAGCTCGTACACGCCCTGAAACGCGTGGTGCTTGAGATGGTACTTTGAAAACCCCATCGCGCCCGGGAAGAACTGCGGCAGGTTGGCGAGGAGCGCGGTCAGGATGTTCGGAATCCTGCGCTTGAAGACGAGCCGGTGCGCTGTCTCATGAATGACCACGAACAGCGCGTGGTCCGCAAACGCGCCGACCGTGTACGCCGCCAGGACCACGACCCACCACGACTGATCCGCCACGAGCCACGCAACGGCGATCTGGAGCGCGACGATGCCCACCGTCCACCAGAACGTGACCGGGTTGGGACCGATCAGCTGACGGATCTCGGGATGACGCTGTAACAGCTGCTTCGTCCGGAGCCGGTGGGGCTCGGGCGCCGCGGAGAACGCAAATTCGTCTTGAAGAGTCGTCATAGCCTCAAAAATTGGTGAAGCGTGCGTGCCGGCGCTAGGGGACTAACCCTTAAAGTCCTACGAGGAGTTGACCGAACGCCGTCAGCGTGAGCGGCGTTCGCGTCCCGTAGAACGACTCCAGCTGCGGCGGCACGAGGTTGATCGTGGTGTAGCCCCCGATGCGAAACCGCGTGCCGGACCAGCCAAGGGCCGCCGCATAGCCGACCTGCAGCGCCTCGATATCCTGTAAAACGTTCACCGAGCCGATCAAGGCGAGTTCCTCGTCGGTGCGTTGCACGTACTCGGCGCGCGCGAACAGCACGTGACCAGCGCTCCACCGCCGAGCCCCCTCCAGCAGTGCCGTGTTCGCGCGGGGTGTGCCGCCGAGCGGATCATTCGCACTGTAGACCAGCGAGAATGACCATGGAACGCCGTCATGCGTGAGTGCAGCACCGAAGCGATGCAGCGCGTCATGGTGATGGCCCCCACCCGCCGCGGGCAGGTACCCGTAGAAACCCGACAGCTTCGAGCCTCCCTTCGTCGCGACGGTGACGCGAGCCGCGTACGAGTCGAGGCGCGCGCCGTCATAGTAGAACACGGTGCCTGGGTCCTCCGGCTGCCGGTCGTTGAACGCCGAGAACTCGAGCTGCACTGCCCCCCCCGCTTTCGCGACGCCCACGGTCACGACGCCGAAGCTCGAGTGCGTGACGTCCTGCGAGTGGTGACCCAGCGGGACCGCGCTATTCGCGACTGCCGATGCTCGGTGCGCGTAGAGTGGCGGACCCAAGGCCGGCTCTCCGATGGCCGCACCATACAGCGAAACGGTCATGTCCCCACGGATCACGCGCTCGTACGACGCCGCCAGCTCCATGAGCCAGGGGGAAGGATGCGCCCGATCCGTGATCGTCTCACCGCCGCTCGTAAACGAGACCTGCAGTAGCTGCGGAGCACCACGGTCGGTGAGTGTCAGTGGTTCCGCGCTCCCCATCGCGCGCAGGCGAATCGTGCCTCCCAATCCCGAGCCGCCAGTTTGCAGCATGACGCGATTGACGGAACCAAGCTGATACGCACCGCGGAGACCTGAGGTATGGATGTATTGGAGGTAGGCAGTGACGTCGAGCGAGGGACGCCACTGGCCCTCGCCTTGGTGTTCGTGTCCTTGCGCCGCCAATCCTCGTGTGAGGAGCAGCGCGAGACCACACGCTCCGATCCTTCTCCGCATTACTGTGCCGCGTGGACGAGTATGAAGAATGGACCGAACGATTTCGTCGTGGTGGTGGATGGCTCGGTGAGCGTGATCGTCAAGCTGCCGTCAGCGTCTGGAGGATCGGCCGGCGCGAGATCAAACAGCAGGAGCGCGGAATCCGCCACCGCAGCGGTCGCGAGCGTCGCCGGGGAAAAACTGAAACTGATCCCGACCGGGTTTTCCAGCGGCACGATCTCACGGCCCCCCGGCGTGAAGACTCTGATCTTCAGGCGGACCGTGTATCCCTCGGTCAGAGGGATGTGGCCGGTCCAATCCTGATTGGTCTGCACCGTGTAGACGCGCATCGAACCCGCGTCGGCGAGCGGCAGCGACACGGGGCCGCTCGGCTCGGACTGGCACGCGGCCAACGTCGCGAGTACGACTGCTAGGCGTGCGCCGCCCAGGCGGTCTCCCCCGGCGTGTACGGCACGCAGGGGTCGAAGCGGCCCGGGGTTTCCCGATACCGCAGCGCCTGGGTGCAGCCGATCTCCGATGTGAAATAGCCCAGCAGCGTCAACTCTTTCATGAGCCGGAAAAAGTGCGGCGGCGCACCCTGGGCGCGGGCGTCCATGTACGTCTTCGCTTCGCGATCCAGCTGTTCGAGCCGCGCCAGCCGCTGCGCCGGCGCGAGCTCCATGAAGCCGGAGAGCTGCTTCATCCCATCGCGGAACACGCCCTGCTGGCGGTCGTCATAGCTGTCGGTGACCATCAACGCCATGAAGGCGCCGACGTGCGCGGCTTTCGCGCCGGGCGTCTTGGTCTCGGGTAGAATCGTGTCGGCCACTTCATCGAGCAGCGCGATGTCCTGCGCGGTAAATGCCCCCACCTGCTGCCCAGGCTTTACCGCGCGCGCGTGAGCGCGCTCGACCGCGCCGGCGAGTCCGCTCCCGGCGAGCGCGACCCCGCCGAGCAGCATCGTCACCGTCTTGATCGCTTCGCGTCGATCCATTGTGGAAGCCATGAGCGCCTCTAGAGATTCCGGCGCTTGAGCTCGTTCACGGCGAAATCCGCCGCGCGGGCCGTCAGCGCCATGTAGGTGAGCGAGGGATTCACACAGGATGCGGAGCTCATGCAGGAGCCGTCGGTCACGAACACGTTCGGCGCGTCCCACACCTGATTGCGCGAGTTGAGCACCGATGTCTTGGCATCGCGACCCATGCGCGCCGTGCCCATTTCGTGAATGCCCATGCCGGGCCAGTAGCCGGCATCGTAGGTCCGCACACTCTTGACCCCGGCGGCCTCGAGCATCTCGGCCATGTCATTCATCATGTCCTTGCGCATCGCCTTCTCGTTCTCGCCGGTCGCACAGTCGATCGACAAGACCGGCAGGCCCCACTTGTCCTTCTTCGTCGGGTCGAGCGAGACGCGATTCGTAGGATTCGGCATCATCTCCCCGAATGCCGTGCCGCCGATGGTCCACGCGCCCGGCTGCGCGATGTCGTCCTTGAACTTTCCGCCCACACCCAGCTCGGCCACGCCGCGCGACCAGCCCTGGCGGCTCGCGCCGCCCTGATAGCCGAAGCCGCGCAGGTAGTCCCGCTTCTCGCCGAAGAGATTGCGATAGCGCGGGATGTAAAACCCCGTCGGCCGGCGGCCGTTGTAATACTTGTCGTCGAGCCCCTCGATCGTTCCGGACGCACCCGCCCGGAAGTGATGATCCATCAGGTTCTGCCCCAGCACACCCGAGCTCGACCCGAGGCCACCGGGCCAGACATTCGTCGCCGATCGCATCAGGAGCCACGTGCTGTTCAATGTCGACGCGCACAGAAAGATGACCTTCGCCGTGTATTCGGTGGTCTGGTTGGTAACCGCGTCGAGCACGCGGACACCCTTCGCGCGCTTCTTGTCGCGATCGTACACCACTTCCGTCACGATCGCGAAGGGCCGCAGCGTGAGCCGTCCCGTGGCCATGGCCGCGGGGAGCGTCGACGACTGTGTGCTGAAGTAGGCGCCGAACGGACACCCCAGCCAGCATGCGTTGCGATTCTGGCAGGCGCCGCGTCCCGGCAGGGGCTGCGTGAGATTCGCGACACGGCCGGGAATGAGCCGCCGCCGGCCGTCGAACAGCGTGCGCAGCCGGCCGGCAATCAACTCTTCACCGCAGTTGAGCGGCATCGCCGGCTGGAACTGCCCGTCCGGAAGCTGCGGCATCCCTTCCTGCGATCCCGCAATGCCGGCGTGGCGTTCGACGTGGTCGTACCACGGCGAGATATCGGCATAGCGGATCGGCCAGTCGATGGCGACGCCGTCCTTGGCGTTCGCCTCGAAATCGAAATCGCTCCAGCGATAGCTCTGGCGTCCCCACATCAATGAGCGCCCGCCCACGTGGTAGCCACGGTACCAGTCGAATCGCCTTTTTTCCGTGTACGGCGATTCCTGATCGGACGCCCACCAGTCGAGGTTCTTTTCGTTGAGCGGATAGTCCCGCTTGAGAACGGGGTACAGCTCTTCCATCGCGCGCGTGCGGCCGCCCCGATGCGGATACTCCCACGGTCCTTTGGTCGCGTTCAGATAGTCACGGATATGCTCGATGTTCTTGCCGCGCTCGAGCATCAAGACCCGCAGGCCTTTTTCGGTGAGCTCTTTCGCGGCCCAGCCGCCGGAGATTCCCGATCCGACGACGATGGCGTCGTAGCTTTGCGACTGCATTCATGCCCCCCCGGCAAGCGTTCGAATAATTTCCTTCTCCGCCAACCTCCCCACAACTTGTGCCGCCGTCAACCCGCGGTCTCGAAATGCACCGTTCAGCTCTTGGTAGGCTCCCGGCGCGACACGACGTACACGATCGCATCCCACGCGTTATGGATGCCGATGCAAAGCTGCAGGACGGCGACCGCGCCAATGAGGAATAGCGCCCAGCGTTGCTCATGCGCCATCCCCGCCGCGCCCAGGAACAGCGATGCGTAACCGAGCAGCGGCAGCACCAGATGAAACAGCCAGTCTTCGAGCCCCGGCTTGTAGCCAGGCTGGCGGAGCATGCGTCGGATGACGATCACGACGTACACAACGCCCAGAACCGCCATGAGCCCGACCAGATGAGCAGGATCTCTCAGCCTGTCCCAGGGCGCGGACAAAACGGCCGAGAGCACGAGCACTGCGGCGAAGTGCACTACGTTGGGCGTCCCGAACGCAAGGGTCCACTCCGCCGTCCGCCGGATGGTCGATTCACCGACCAGCGTGTTGACCACGAACCACAGCCCCGTCAGCGCGCCGGCTGACGAGCCAACGATGACGTAGAAGGCTTCCCACTGCGAGAGGATGGCGTGCCCCGCGGGCTCCATGTCACCGAACCTGGAAGGTCAACGTCGCCCACTTCGATTCGTAGTTCACGCTGTCGCCGGTGACCGGCACCATATGGATGAACTTGATATACCACTTCCCCGCCTCGCTCAGGGCGAACCGCGCGACGCCGGCCGAGTCGCTGCGCGCCCATGTTTCCTCGATCTTCTGGCCGTCGCGCTCGCCTCCCGCGATCACGAGCTGACGCACGACCGGCTTGCCGTCGAGGAGCGCGCGGACGGCGAGCGTGTCGCCGATGCGAGTGGCGTAGGGATTCGAAAGGAGCACGAGCTCGGCGGGATAGCCCAGCACCATCGCGAACGCGTCGGTGCGCGTCTCCCCCACCTGGAGCACGGCCTTGATGTGCTTTTGATAGCGCTCGCGCACCGCGGTCCCGAGCTCGCCGTTGAGCGTGCGAGCGTTGAGGACGTCGGGAATGCCGTCTTCCTTTAGATAGCTGTTGAAATCCTCGCCCGAGAGCGCGATCTGGCGCGGACTGAATGAGGCCCCGATCACGTACGTGCCCGGCGCACCGGTTTGCACGGTGAGCCAGGTGCTGTCGCCGGAGGGTCGCCAGGACGCGCGCGGAATCGCGCGCCGCTCCGTTGGTCCCACCACGCTGAGGTCGAGCAGCCGGTCAGGCGTCACCGCGCCCTCGCTCGCTGTAAACGTGCCGTTCAACACCGCGACCCGAACCGCGCTGTTGGGTGGCACAAAGTAGTTATCGAGCTTCAGAAACAGATCGTGCGCGAGTAGCAGGGTCGCGCTCACCATCAGGAGAACCGCTGCCACTCCGAATTGCTTCCGCATCGAGGTCCTCGCGTGTAGACTTTGGTCGTGAGGTTCCGCCAAGCCGTCGCAGTTGCTGCCAGCGCGCTGATTCTGAATTTCGGGTTCGTGACCCGGGAGTCCCGGTGCGCGCCCCCCCCCGCGTCTCCCGCTGACCACCATCAGCAGCATTCGCAGCAGCCGTCCGCACCCACGATACCGGCCTGCTGCCAAGCTCTCACATCTTGCGCCGTATCCGTCGATGTGACTAGACCAGCCTCCATGCTGCTCGCGCGTCCGGCGATGATCGGTGCCGTCGGCATCGTCTCGCGGTCGACCGGTTCACGCAGCACCGCTCCAGAAGCACCACCTCCCAGAGCCTAGCACTCGCGACAACTGTGGGCCCCTTCGCTCGCCTCGAGCTCAGCTCGCGGCGGGCACGACCGTTTGGCCTTTCGATCCGCGAGGGTGACGTGCTTCACCTCTTGGCAATGCTGGCGATGGCCGCGCAACACCAACCGGACATGCCCGGAATGGCCCTGCAGATGACCGATCCCCTGGGGATCTCGATGGAGCGCATGGGGTCGGGCACGACCTGGATACCGGACGCCGTACCCCTGCCGTCACGGCACGTCATGGCCGGCTCCTGGATGCTGATGCTGCACGGCTTTGTATTCGTGCAATACGACAAGCAGGGTGGTCCGCGCGGTGACGAGCAATTCGGCTCACTCAACTGGGCCATGCTCATGGCGAGCCGCGACCTCGGGGGTGGACGCTTCCAGGCGAGAACCATGCTCAGTCTGGATCCCGCGACGGTCTCCAACCGCGGCTACCCCCTGCTCCTGCAGAGCGGCGAGACCTACAACGGCCAACCGCTGGTCGATCGGCAGCACCCGCACGATTTCTGGATGGAGCTGGCGGTCATGTATGAGCGGCGGCTTGCGCCGGGCATCGGCATCGCGGCCTACGTCGCGCCCGCAGGCGAGCCGGCGCTCGGCCCGGTGGCCTTTATGCACCGGCCGTCTGCCATGGACAATCCGATCGCTCCGTTAGGCCATCATTGGCAGGACGCAACGCATATCAGCTTCGGCGTCATCACCGCCGGCATCTTTGGGCATCACTGGAAACTCGAGGGTTCAGTGTTCAACGGTCGCGAGCCGGACGAAGAACGCTGGGGGTTCGATCGCATCCGACTCGATTCCTACTCAGGCCGATTCAGCGCGCACCTCGATTCCAACTGGACCCTCGCGGTCGGTCATGGCTATCTCAAGAGTCCCGAGGCGCTGAGTCCCGGAGAGGCGACGCACCGAACGACCGCCTCGATCTTGCATGGTCGCAGAATCGGAACCGAGGGCCAGCTGGCGGCCGCGCTCGTGTGGGGCGCCAATCGGCACGGCGGACAGACGACGCACTCGGCCCTGGCGGAAGCTGAAGCCGTGTTGGATCATGGAAATACGATCTACGGACGGATCGACTTCGCGCAGAAGAGCGCCGAGGATCTGGCGCAGGGCAGCTTCCCCGCGGATACCACGTTCCGGATCGCGGCGTTCTCACTGGGGTTCATTCGAGAGCTCATTCGAAGCCGCGGCGCGACGTTCGGCGTCGGCATCCAGGGAACGCTCAACGTCGTGCCGGCAGCGCTGGATGGTGCGTACGGCTCCCGGACCCCGATTGGCGCAATCGTCTTCCTGCGCGTCCGACCCCTCCACGGCCCACACGGCATGCAGCATTGAGCCTTCCGCCCGCGATAAGTCGGCGTCACTTTCGGACGCGTGACAACCCTGGAGCAGTGGATCGCGCCGCGCGGCGCGGCGAACGGCGGACGTTCGGGCTTCCGGCTGCTGGCGAACGGCCTCGACGCGTTCGTCGCGCGCGCGACCTTGATCGAGCTGGCCGAGCGCACGCTCGACCTCCAGTACTACATTTTTCACCCCGACCAGACCGGCTCGCTCATCATCGACCGGCTCGTCGCCGCGGCCGACCGCGGTGTGCGGGTGCGGGTGCTCCTGGACGACTGGGGCACGATGGACAAGAACGACGCCGCCGTGGCGGCGCTGGATGCGCACCCCCAGATCGAAATCCGGCTGTTCAACCCCTACATCCACCGCACCGGGTTGGGCCGGCTCGCCGAGCTCATCACCAGCTTCACCCGCGTCAACCGGCGCATGCACAACAAACAGCTCATCGCCGATGGCGTGGGCGTCGTGCTCGGCGGTAGGAACATCGGTGACGAGTACTTCAGCGTCGGCGAGCTCGACTTTCAGGACGTGGACGTGCTGGTGGTCGGGCCGTTGGTGCAGCAGTCGGCGCAGAGCTTCGAATCCTACTGGAACAGTGACTGGGCGGTCCCCGCCGATCGCCTAGTGCACGCCGATCGCAAAGAATCGGCGGCGGCGCGTCAGGCGCTGCAGCAGCGCTGCGAGCAGCTCGCCGATTCGCCCTACGGCCGGGCGCTCGCCGAATCGAGCCTCGCGAGCGAGCTGCGGTCGCAGGACCCGCACCTCCATTGGGCCGGGGCCCGGATCATCGCCGATCCACCCGAGAAGCTGAAAAAGCCGCCTGGCACCCGGAGCGACGCCTTTCTCGGCGGTCAGCTCTCGCCCTATGCGCGCGCCGTGCGGTCCGGCATGCTCGTGGTCTCGCCGTATTTCGTGCCGGGCAAGGACGGCGTCGCGTTTTTCGGCGAGCAGCGGCGCGGCGGGGTCGACATCCGCGTCCTCACGAACTCGCTCGCCGCGACCGACGTGTGGCTCGTCCACGCCGGCTACATGAAGTACCGTCGCCCGCTGCTCCAGGCAGGCGTGAAGCTGTACGAGCTGCGGCCTGAGGCGGCGGGCGCCAGAGGTCCGCACGTGTCCGGCATCGCGATCGGCTCTTCACGGGCGAGCCTGCACGCCAAGACCTTCGTGTTCGACCGGACGTCCGTGTTCATCGGATCCGTGAACATCGACGCGCGCTCACTGGAACAGAACACGGAGGTGGGGGTGCTCGTCGAAAGCCCCGAGCTGGCCGCCCAGGTCGCCGACCTGTTCGACCGCTGGGCAAGTCCCGCGCTTTCGTACGAAGTCACCCGTGGTGCCGGTGGGCGCCTCGAGTGGACCGGCGGCTTCACCAGCGAGCCGAACGCTGGCTTCTGGCGTCCCCTCGGGGCCAAATTCTTCTCGCACTTGCCGATCGAGTCCCTGATCTGAACGGAGACGTATGATCACGTTGCTGATGCTGTTACAGGTTGCCCCGCCCCCCCCGCCCCCCCCGCCCCCCACGCAGCGGCCGGCGCAGCTGACGCGCTTTCTGGAGCAGAGCATCGGCCTGGATACCGCGCAGCTGGCGGCGATCGAGCGCGGCGAGCCGGTCGCCAAGGTCCTCGAAGCCCGCGACCGCCGCGACGTCGCCCTGTTCGGGATCATCACGGCGCCGCGGACGCGGGAGGCGTTCGCGCGAGCGGCACGCGACTTTCCCGCGGCGCTGCGCACCCCCAACCGGACCCAGCTAGGGATCTTCGATACGCCCGCAACGGAGCGCGATGTCGCGGCGTTGGCGGTCACGAGCCGCGATGCCGCCGAAATGAAAGACTGCAAACCGGGCGACTGCGTGGTGAAGCTGCCCGCCGCCGAGATGCAGCAGATCCGCGCTCAAACGGACTGGTCGGCGCCAGACTTGCAGACGCAGCTCAGCGTGTACGCGCGCCGTCGCCTCGTGGAGTACGTCAACGCCTACCGCGCCCGTGGCGACTCGGCGATGGTCGTCTACGATGATCGCGGCAACCTCACCGTTCGGTCCAGCGAAGCATTCGCCGCGCAGCTCGCGGAATCGCCATACGTCTACGCCAACGTGCCGTCGCTGCAGCAATACCTCTCCGCCTATCCGCACGAATCGCTGCCCGGCGCGTCGGAGATCGTCTACTGGTCGGAGGACGTCCTGCCGCGGCTGCGCCCGATTCTGAGCGTCACCCACCACGTGGTCTACACGCCGCCTGAGCTGCCGGGCGTCACGCTCGTCGCCGCGAAGCAGATCTATGCCAATCACTATTTCGAAACCGCGATCGACCTCTCCTGCGCGGTCGAGCGCGGGTCCGGCATCTATCTGCTGGTGCTGCGCCGCTATCGGTTCGACAATCTGCCCGGGGGCATTCTCAACATCCGCGGGCGCGCGATCAACGCGCTGCGCGATCAGCTCGTGCTCGACCTGAAGCGCCAGCAGACGGGCGAGCCGGCGCGGTGAAGGTTCATCTCCTCGACGGCACCTACGAGTTGTTCCGGCACTTCTACGCGATGCCGAAGCAGGCCGACACCCAGGGTCACGAGGTCGCCGCCATCATCGGCGTGCTCGGCTCGGTGCTCGGCATGCTGGAAGGCGGCGCCACACACCTGGGTGTCGCGACCGATCACGTGATCGAGTCGTTCCGCAACGATCTCTGGCCCGGCTACAAAACCAGTGACGGCATCGAGCCGGACCTGCTCGCGCAGTTCCATCCGCTCGAGGACGCGCTGCGCGCCATGGGTGTCGTGGTTTGGGCCATGGTGGAGTTCGAAGCGGATGATGCGCTCGCCGCCGCCGCGCAGCGCGCCGCCGAATCGACCGAGGTCGAGCAAATCATCATTTGCACGCCCGATAAAGACTTGAGCCAGTGCGTGATCGGCGACCGAATCGTCCAGCTGGATCGGCGCAAGCGCGAGATGCGTAACGAGCAGGGCGTGGTGGCGCGCTTCGGTGTGGCCCCCAAGTCGATCCCCGACTATCTCGCACTCGTCGGCGATGCGGCGGACGGATTCCCAGGCATTCCGGGTTGGGGAGAAAAAGCCAGCGGCGCGGTCCTTGGGCGGTATGAGCACCTCGAGCGGATTCCGTCGAGCGCTGCGGCCTGGGGGATCTCCGTCCGGGGTGCCGCGCGGCTCTCCTTGATGCTCGAGGACAATCGTCAGCTCGCGCTGCTGTTTCGACGGCTCGCCACCTTGCGGACTGACGTTCCGGTGTTCGACACCGTCGACGCGCTCCGCTGGCGTGGGCCCACGGCCGATTTCAAGGGCGTCGCCGAGCGGCTCTCCATGCCGGGCCTCTGGGATCGCGCGCGCCGCATCGCCCGAACGGACCACGCCTCTCGCTCGCTGGAACCTTGAGCGCAGCGCGGGGCTTAACTCACACGACGCGCCGACTCTTCCCCAACTCGAAGACGGACTCTATGACGGATTTTCGTTATCTGATCATCGGCGGCGGCATGACCGCCGACGCCGCCGCGCGCGGCATCCGTGAAGCAGATGCCAAGGGCAGCATCGGCATCATCTCTTCGGAACCGCATCCACCGTATGCTCGCCCGCCGCTGTCGAAGGCGCTTTGGAAAGGCGAGCCCGAAGACGCAATCTGGAAACACACCGAGACCGCCGGCGTGGAGCTCCACCTCGGCCGGCGCGTCACCGCGATCCACCCACAGCAGAAGAGCGTCACGGACGATCGCGGCAAAGCGGTGTCGTACGACAAGCTGCTGCTCGCGACCGGCGGAACGCCCCGGCGCCTGGCCTTGCCGAGCGAGCAGATCATCTACTACCGCACCTACGACGATTACCGCCGCCTCCGCGCACTCGCCAATGAGAAGCTCAAGTTCCTGGTGCTGGGTGGCGGGTTCATCGGATCCGAAGTGGCGGCTGCGCTGCGCATGGCTGGCCGCGAGGTGACGATGCTGATCCCAGAGGATGGCATCGGCGCGCGTGTCTTCCCCGCTGACCTCTCGCATTTTCTGGTGGACTACTATCGTGAGCAGGGCGTCGACGTGCGCTCCGGCGAGGGACTCGCGAGTCTGTCGCAGAGTGCCGGCAAGGTCATCGTGAAGACCACGAAGGGCAAAGAGATTCCCGTCGACGTCATCGTGGCCGGCCTCGGAATCCAACCGAACGTCGAGATCGCCGAGCAGGCGGGTGTGCGCGTGGAGAACGGTATCGTCGTGGACGAGATGCTGCGCACCAATGTGCCGGATGTGTTCGCGGCCGGCGACGTCGCCAACTTCTACAATCCCCAGCTCGGCGCCCGAATGCGGGTCGAGCACGAGGACAACGCCAACTCGATGGGGGCCGCCGCCGGTCGCTCCATGGCGGGCACAGGCACACCCTACACGCATCTTCCCTTCTTCTATTCAGATCTGTTTCAGCTCGGGTATGAGGCGGTGGGTGAGCTGGATCCGCGACTCCAGACCGAGAGCGACTGGAAGGAGCCGTTCCGCGAGGGTGTGGTCTACTATCTCAAGGATAGCCGCGTGCGTGGCGTGTTGCTGTGGAACACGTGGGGCCAGGTCGACAACGCACGGTCGCTCATCGGCAAGGCGGGACACCTAGTGGCTGGGTGACTCCCCGATGCTCACCGCAATGTGCCGCCAGTTGCCCTGATTGAAGCGGAGCACGCTGAGCACGCAGCGCGTCACGTGACCCGCGAAAATCGCCAGCCAGATGTCGATCGCGTCGAGCTTCCCGGTCTGCTGAATCACGAAGCAGATGCCGAGCGGCACCACGATCTGGGAGATGATGGAGATGTAGAGCGGGCTCTTCGTGTCGCCCGTGCCTTGCAACCCGCCCGTATACGCGAGCGCCGTCGTGATGAAGAGTCCCGAGACGCTCAACACGCGCAGCAGCTGCACGCCCACTTCGACCGCCGCCGGATCATCCATCCCGAAGACGCCCAGCAGCTGGCGCGGCAGAAACAGAAACGTCAGGCCCACCACGGCCGCGACCGACAGGCCGTAGCGCGCGGCGATGTGCACCGCCTGTTGCGCGCGATCGGGATGGCCGGCCCCCAGGTTCTGCCCCGCCACCGCCGCCGCCGCCCCCATCAGCCCGACTGACGTCCAGGTGATCAGGGAAAACAGCTCCGTGTACGACACGGCGAACGCGGCCTGGGCCGCGGCTCCCTCCGTCCGTCCCAGCGAGCCGATGAACCCCAGCATGAACACGCCCCCGATGTTCATGGCGATGCCCTGAAACCCCGTCGGGAGTCCGAAGCGGAACAGTGACTTGATGATCGCCCAATCGGGCGCGAAACCCTGACCCCGGGGAAACCGCACGACCCAGCCACCGGTCCACAGCTTCCAGACCGAATACACCGCGAGGATGCCGGCCGTGATGCATGTGCCCATCGCCGACCCGCGCGTGCCGAAGGCGGGGATCGGGCCGAGCCCGCGGATCAGCACGACGTTCAGCACCAGATTCAACACCGTCATCGCAATGCCGAGCACCATCGGCGTGCGCGCGTCGCCGGCCGAGCGGAGGGCGCCGCCGAGCATGAAGAAGATCAGCATGCCGCCAGAGAACACGAACATGATGCGCAGGAACGGCAGCGCTTCCGCCTGCACGGCGGGAGCGGCGTTGACGAGATTGAGCAACCACGGCGCGGCGAAGTACCCGATCGGCGCCATCACGCCGAGCGACAGGCCGATCGCCGTGAGGAACGCCTGATAGACGACGCGATCGACCTTGTCCGCGTCGCCCGCGCCGGCGAAGCGCGCGACCAGCACGCTCATCCCCGTGAACAGGGACGAGATGAACACGATCACGACGAGAAACATCTGCCAGCTGACGCCGATGGCCGCGTTCGCCTGATAGCCCACAAAATTGCCGACCAGCACGTGGTCCACGATGCCCTGCATCCCGCCCACGATGTTCGCGAACATCGTGGGCCACGCGATCTTCCAGACCGCGGCACGCAGTGGTCCCTCGACGATCGAGCGATCGTAGCGTGTCGCGGGTTCCGTCACTCAGCTGACCGGAATAGCGGTGCTGCGCCGGCGCGCGAGCAGCGCGTCGAGACTCCACGGCCCCGGCCCGGCGGACGAGATATAGAGGAAGAGAAAGCAGTAGATGACTGCCAGCCCACCCTGGTTCAACACCGGCCAGAAGTTGTTGGGGGCGTGGCCCAGGAAGTACGCGAATGCCATCTCGCCGGACAGGATGAACGCCACGGGACGCGTGAACAGACCGAACAGAATCAAGGTGCCGCCGATCACTTCGATCACGCCGGCCCACCACGGCAGCGTCCCGAACGCTGCGGTGCCGCCCCCGGGCATCACCGCCGCGGGGAACGCGAACCACTTCGCCGAGCCCACCTGAATGAAGAGAAACGCCAGCACGATCCTGAGAATGCTGAGCAGCTGGGGCGACCACGACCGCCACCGCGATACGATCCCGGTTCCGTTCACAACGCCTCTCCTTTTCGTTGTAAGAGCGCGCGCTCGCGGGAATTCTGGGTGAGCGACGCCGCTCGCGCAAACTCGGCGCGTGCTTCCTCGAAACGGCCGAGCTTGGCCAGAAGATCCCCGCGGACGCTCGGCAGCAGATGATAACTCGCGAGCGCCGGATCGTCCTTCAGGGAATCCACGAGTTCGAGACCCGCGGCTGGGCCGAATGCCATCCCCAGCGCGACGGCCCGGTTCAGCTCCACGACCGGCGAAGGCATCAGCTGCGCCAACGCGTCATACAGCGCCACGATCTGCGTCCAATCGGTTTCCTCGGCGGCCCTGGCGCGGGCATGACAGGCGGCAATCGCGGCCTGTATGCCGTAGGGACCGTACCCACCTCCAGGCCCCTCGGCGCGCGTGAGTGCCGCCAGCCCGCGCCCGATCAACAAATGATCCCACCGTCCCCGATCCTGGTCCAGCAACAGAATCGGCTCACCCGTGGGACTCACGCGCGCGCGAATGCGCGAGGCCTGTAGCTCCATCAGCGCGACGAGGCCATGTACCTCCGGGTGGTCCGGCGCCAGCTCGGCCAGAATGCGGCCCAGCCGCAGCGCGTCCTCGCACAGCGCCGGGCGCACCCAGTCCGCTCCCGCGGTTGCCGAATAGCCTTCGTTGAAGACGAGATAGATGACCTCGAGCACCGACTCGAGTCGAGCGGCCAGCTCCGGGCCGCGCGGCACCTCGAAGGGGACGCGCGCGGCGGCGAGCGAGCGTTTGGCGCGCACGATCCGCTGCTGAATGGTCGATTTCGGCACGAGGAACGCACGCGCAATTTCGTCCGTCGTCAGGCCGCCGAGCAGACGCAGCGTCAGCGCGACGCGCGCTTCGGTCGCGAGGACCGGATGACAGGACGTGAAGATCAGGCTCAGCAAGTTGTCGCCCACCTGATCATCGAGCGCGTCCGCGATCGCTTCTTCAGGGTCGCCCTGTCGCTCGTCCAGCTCGCGCCCGAGATGTTCGTGCTTCGTGTCCTGCATCGTGCGGCGTCGCAGGTGATCGATCGCCTGATGCTTCGCGGTCGCCATGAGCCAGGCGCCGGGATTGTCCGGAATGCCGGACGTGGGCCATTGCTCGAGCGCAGCGACGAGCGCGTCCTGCGCAAAATCCTCCGCCAGCCCGACATCTCCTACCATGCGGGCCAAGCCGGCGATGAGTCTGGCGGATTCGATCCGCCAGACCGCATCGATGGCTTCAGCAGCCTTCGGAGGGCTCATCCATCATCTGCTTAGCGTTTCCTGTTGCGTGCGATGGCCTGGCGCTGCCGCTCTTCCTGCTCGCGCAGCTCAGGCGTGAATTCGGCGCCGAAGTCCTCGGCCTCGAAGACCTGCCGGATCTCGACGTCGCCTTCCTGAAACGGGATCCGCTTCGCCCATTCGAGCGCTTCCTGCTTCGACTTCACTTGCCAAATCCAGAAGCCGGCGACCAGTTCCTTGGTTTCCGTGAACGGGCCATCCCGCACCGTGCGCTTCTTGCCGTCGTAGCTGATGCGCACGCCCTTCGAGGAGTCGTGGAGGCCCTCGCCCGCCAGCATGATCCCGGCCTTCACGAGCTCGTCATTGAACGTTCCCATCTCGGCCAGCTGCTCGGTCGTCGGCAGGATGCCGGCTTCGGAGTCTTTGTTGGCCTTCACCATCACGATGAATCGCATCGCCATCTCGCTTTCTGTCCGTGGTTGGGGTCTGTGCGTCATCTCATGCAAGCGACGAATGGCGCCCGCCGAAATCGACACTTACTGCCTCGTTGTCTCACTCGAATGGTGTAGCCCGCTCGGGCACTGCCGCTGGAGAGGGGTGTGCAGCCACACTGCGAAACGCCCCTCAAACAAGGAACCCCCATGCGATTTTTGGCCGTCGTCGGAGTCGTTCTCACGACCTGGATCGTGGTCACCCCTCCTTCGCGCGTTGGACAACAACGCCCCGCGCTTGCGGAAGGTCAACAGATTTTTCGACACGAAACGTTCGGCAATGAGAAGTTCTGGACCGATACCGCGCGTATGCACGAGGTCGTACAAAGCTCGGTGAGTCCCGCCACGGCGCTGAAAGTTGGTCTGAAGGTAGACGCCGCGGCGATTCCCGCGGAAGTCGCCCAGGCTATCAAGGCCGGTCAGGTCGATCTGAACAGCCCCGCCACGACCGTCACCTTGCTGAAGCTGAACGCCGTCGTCGGCCTGCGCGGCACGGTCACGACCGTGAACGGTCGCGATACGCTGGTGCGATTGGGCATCACGTGCGCGTTGTGCCATTCTACCGTGGACAACTCTTTCGCACCGGGCATCGGCCAGCGAAGAGATGGCTGGCCGAACCGCGATCTGAACGTCGGCGCGATCATCGCGTTGTCACCGGCCGTCACGGCGGCACAGAAGGCGGTCTACAACTCGTGGGGCCCCGGGAAATACGATCCGCGCTACAACATCGACGGCAAGAGCACGCCGCTGCTCCTGCCACCCGCATATGGCCTCGCTCGAGTCCAGAACGAAACGTACACCGCCGAAGGTCCGATCTCGTACTGGAACGCCTATGTCGCCGTCACGCAGATGCACGGTCAGGGCGATTTCGCCGATCAGCGGCTCGGCATTTCGGTGCGCCAGACGCCCGACCTGGTGACGCCGAAGCTCCCGGCCCTGCGCGAATACCAGCACAGCCTCAGCGCACCATCGCCGGAAGCCGGCAGCTTCGATCAGGCCGCGGCGGGGCGCGGACGGGGTGTGTTCAATCGCAGCTGCGCCTCATGCCATGTCGCCGCGACCGGTACGGATAACAACACCGGGAAGCTGCACGCCCCGGAAGAAACGGGCGTCGACGGCGGTTACGCGGCCCGCACCGCCAATAAGAAGTATCGGACGACCCCGCTGCGCGGCCTGGCGCACCATCCGCCGTATTTCCACGACGGCAGCGCCGCGACGCTCGCGGACGTCGTCAATCACTACAATCGCGTCCGTAGCCTGCGGCTTACGGACGAGCAGCGGCGCGATCTCGTGGAGTTCCTGAAGTCACTGTAGCCCGCGTATATTCGGTCCTCGAGATCATCTATTCGAGGACCGAATATGTGCAGGAACATCAAGACCCTCGCCAACTTCGCGCCGCCAGCCACTGATGATGAGATCAGGGCGTCGGCACTGCAGTTCGTGCGCAAGCTGAGCGGCGCCACGCATCCGTCCCACGCCAACGAGGCCGCGTTCAACACCGCCGTCGACGACGTGACGACGATCGCCCGGCGGCTGATCGACTCTCTGACGATCAAGGCTCCCCCGCGAAATCGCGAAGAGGAGGCTCGCAAGGCTCGTGAACGATCTGCGAAGCGATTTGGGGAGTAATGAACTGCGGATGCCCTGGCTCGGATTCGAACCGAGACGCCTCGCGGCACTGCCCCCTCAAGACAGCGTGTCTACCAGTTTCACCACCAGGGCGGGCGACGAAAAATAGAGAGGCTGCTCCTTGAAGTACAGACTCCCGTGACGGGAATCCCCGACGGGTGGTGACGCCGGCCTGCTCGCACAAACCTGCGCGACGGATAGCTTTTCCGCATGGAGCTATGGGTTGCGTTCGGGTTTGGCGCGGGCATCGGCGCGCTGATCGGGTACCTGCTCGGCCGTCAGCGCGAGGTACCCCCGCCCGCCCCCGTCCGCGCGCGAGTCGCCCCCGCACAACCGCCACCACCCTCCAAGCCCTCCCTCTCGGCGGATCTCAAGCCGGTGGTCCTCGATGAAGGGTCGGCCAATGTTCTGAACGCGCTCAACAACCGGCTCGCGGCGATCGGTGCGCTCGCCGATCTGCTCCACGGCAGTCCCCTCGATCCCGAACGGGCGCGCGCACTCGTGTTGCTGCACGGGGAAGTGCGCCGTGCTGCCGAGATCACGAGTCACTTCCTGGATCTCGCCGCGCATCCGGCGGGCGCCGCGGAACCGTGCGACGCAAACGTGGTCATCAACGGCGTTCTCGCAGAGCGGGAGTCCACGTTCCGCGAGCTCGGCGCGAAGGTGCACCGCCAGGTCCCCGGCGATCTCCCCATGGTCGCCTGCCCCATGGCGCAGCTCACGGAGATGCTCACCAAGCTGCTCGACTTCTCCCTGCGGCGCCTGCGAGCGTCCCAGCCCCCACGGGAGCTCAGGCTCGAAGTGATCGCGACCGGTCCATCCGTCGTGATGTCGTTGTGGGACTCCGGCGCGCCGCTCTCTGTGGAGGCTGAGCAGCGGCTGGTCTCGCCGTTCCGGTTCACGCAGTCGGGCGGCGGCGGCGAGGTGGAATTCGCGCTGGCGCGCGCGCTCGCCCAGTCGGCCGCCGGCAGCCTGCGGCTGCGGCCCCGTGGCGGCGGCAGCGGCGCCGAGGTCGTGGTCACGCTGCCGCGCAGCCTCCTGGGCGCGCAGCCCGCCCAGGCCACCCCCGCCGAGAATCTCCCCCGCATGCGGATTCTCGTCGTCGACGACGACGCGGTAAACCGTCAAGCCATGCTGATGCTGCTGGAGCGGGAAGGACACCAGGTGGTCGCGGTCGAGAATGGCGTCGAGGCCATGGAGCAGCTCGGCGATCGCGATACCTTGTTCGACGCCATCGTCACAGACCTGCAGATGCCGCGCCTCGGCGGCCGCGCCATGTACGAGCAGCTGGTGAATGGGCGGCCGCTGCTGGCCAAACGATTCGTGTTCGTGACGGGCGATCAGGCGCGGGGCGAAACACGGACGTTCCTGGAGAACTGCGGCCAGCCCTCAGTCACAAAACCCTACGATTTAGGCGATTTGATCAACGCGATTGGGACCGTCGCCCGCAAGAAATAGCTTACCGGTTGCGTCTGTTGCGTCTGCTGCGTCTCTAGTTAGTCAGTTGGGCGCGTGCACTTTCGGGCTGCCGTAATCGCGTTCCCCGCCGATGCTCGGACCCGCCAGCTCTAATCCGCCACGATCGTTGTTGATCCGCGCGATCCGCTGACGAATCGATCCCGGGAACTCCGCGGTGCGTCCGTGCCGTCCGAACGGATCGGTATACCAGATCTCCGGACCGCCATCGTTGTCGATGAAATTCGAGTTGACGTCGACGTTGCGGCGGACGCCGTCGAAGACCGAGCGGGGGTCGTCGAACGTGACGCCCAGGATCGTGCCGTTCCCAGTTGACGTGGAGCACGAGCCGGTCCCCCGGACCTGATCTCCCGCCGGCGTGACCTCATAGCACACGTCGATCGGCCGTCCGGTAATATTCGGAAGCGCGGGATCGTGGAACCGGCTGGGACGCGAAACCTGGAAGTACGGGTTGAAGAAGGCCACCGTGTGGCCGTCTTCGCGCCGGATCGAATTCGACGTTTCCCAGCTCTCGTGCAGCGTTCCGAAGTTGGAGGTCTGACCCGCGGAAACCAGGATGTCCCGATCGACGCAGAACCGGTCCGGGATGATGCGCACGCCGCCACCGTCTGGTGAATTGGCGGGCGTCGCGGGGCCGACCACGACCGTCGCGCGATCGCAGCTGCGCTCGAACTGGCCCGGGGTTCCGATTGCCGACAGAATCGTGATGTGCATCTCGGTGCCGTCGGTACAGCGGATGTGATAGACCAGCTCGTGCAGGTTGTTGGTGAACGCGTCTTTCGAGTGCGTCCCCTGATGCAGCTTGGTCAGGACGTCGCAGCGCACGTCGAACAGCGCATCAGCGGCGTCGCTCCCGAAATGCATCCGGATGCCGTTTTCCCACTCGACCTTGTGTCCGAAGTGGTCTTCATGACGGATCATCGTGGGATCGTAGATCACCTGCTGTTCGTTGGCGTATGCGAACGGAATGTCGCCAACCTCGCGGTACAGCGCCGACCCGCGAGGGTCGCGTCCGTGATCGTGCCCAAAGGAGCAGCCGGTCGGATCGATCGGTGGATGCCAGGTGGGATACCGTTTGTGATCTGGGCCGACCACGGAGTACGCGTCGTGCTGGGCAGCGGTGCAGTCGTCGTTGGGTCCAGGCGTCCAGATGCCGAAGGCCACAGCAGCTCCCGTGGCGGGGCCGTAATCCGGCGCCGCGGGGCCGTAGCCCTCGTGGCAGGCTACACCAGCGATTATTAACAGAAGAAGGACGGATGCCTGTTTCATGGTAGTTCCTTGGTCCTTCCACGTTCGCCCCGCCCCGCCCTTTCGAGCCGTGACCCCAGTCACCTCCAAATAGGCCACAGTCATTGAGTTATACTGGCAATATGCGTACAGCGGCGATGGTCGTACTGGCGCTCGCGCTCACCGGGAGCATCAACATCCTGGCGGCGCAGCGCTCGTCATCCACCGGCGGTTTTTGGTACTCGGTCGGCGTTGCGCCGGGGTGGACGCGCGTCTCATGTCCGATCTGCTCCGGCAGCCGGCGCACGGGCCTGTCTGCGTCCCTCGGCCTGGGCGGCCGCACGAGCCGCGCGCTGCGCATCGGCGGCGAGCTCGCGGGCTGGCGCCAGAGCGATGAGGGCGTGACGCAATCGCTCATGTCGATCGGCGCCGCGGCGTACTGGTATCCCGGCACCACGCGTCGCTTGTATCTGCGCGGCGGCGCGGCGCTGGTCATGCATCGCACCAGTGACGGTACCGATGTCGTGACGTCGTCGGAAATCGGCCCGCAACTTGGAGTGGGCTACGACCACGCGCTCAGCCCAAACTGGGTGATCGCGCCGTTCGTGCACTACGCAGTCGGTGTGTTTGGCGGAGACGTGAAGTTCAACGGCGGCCAGGCCGCCGGCAGCGCGCGATTGAGCTTCTTACAAGTTGGCGTAAGCCTCACGCGCCGCTAGCGCGGCGCGAATGACATTCCGCAGGATGGGCCGACTCGGAATCGAACCGAGAACCTACTGATTAAGAGTCAGTTGCTCTGCCAGTTGAGCTATCGGCCCTGGTGGGGGTGGCGGCGGAAAAATCATCAGGGCTCGAGGCGGAGGCAAGGGAACGCGTCGGCAGACCGATCCGGGTCCCCCACTCGTCCGTCAGCTTAAAGGTCTCCGCCATCGGAAAACGCAGCACCCAGAGTCGGCGCGCCAGGTCCTTGAGGGACCAGATGACCGTTCGCTGCACCTCCACCGATGACCACTGCCCGAACTCGTTATGCGCGAGGTCCGTCCGTAAGGCCACCGCGATGCTCGCTGCTAACTCCTCAAATTCGTGCTGCTGTCCCTTCGCTGGAACCTTTTTGGTTCCCTTTTGGGGACCTGACCCCTCCCCCCATAGCACCCACTCGAGCGTGACGTCGGGGATCCCTAGGTCCTTGGCCCTGGTCACGATCAGGCGCGCGACATCGGCCGGGAATTTCTCCCTATGCGGCCATTTCTTTATGGCTGCTTCAGTTACACCGCCTCCGAGGGCGGCGGCGAACTGGCGGTAGCCGAGAGAGATGCCTTCCCATGGGCTGAACACATCCAGGAGCACGGCGAGGCGAGCTGCTACGGGGACGCGCTTCGGGCCAGTTTCGGGCTTGACAGGTGACAAAATGTACCTACTTTCGTGTCGTTCCAGTGAAGGCAACGGGACTACTTGGCCCCTAAGCTGCCTTCACCGACCACTGCAGTCAAGTCGCCACGTGCCCTTGGAGACCTTATGATGGTTCGCCGCTCCCTTCTGGTGTTCGCGCTCGCGCTGTCGGTTGCGCGCTGTGCGGACCAACCCACAGCGGTGAGGCCCCCCTCGGGTCCCCAATTCCTGCGCTGGTCCGCAACACCTGACTTCACGGCACAATCGAAGGCTCGCGCGCGCCGCTCCGGCGCAATGGCGATGACGCCTCCGCTGAGTCTCGATCAGTACACGGTCTCGTTCTGGGCGGTACGCGGCGAGTCCCGGTCCATTCGGATCAATTACAGCAGCACGATCGATAGCAGCTCCCATCCCTTCCTCGAGCTGACGACCACGGACCCGACGTTCGTTCCGGGCATCGGCGAGCTGGCGATGGGTGACTCGGTTCTGATTACGATCACGGTCGACACGTCGAAGATCGGCGTCAAATTCGAGCCGACCGGCCTTCAGTTCGGCGCGGCGTCCCAGTTGCAGATCTGGTACGGTGGGGCCAGCGGTGACCTCAACGGTGACGGCGTTGCCGATAGCACCGACGCGCAGCTCGAGTCGCAGCTGCTTGGTCTGTGGTACCGCGAGTACTCGAACGAATCGTGGTCCCAGGTCTCGGCGTCGCAGTCGGTCGATGAGAAGTCATTCGTCTACGCGCTACCACACTTCTGTGAGTACGCGGTTGCATTGTTGGAGTGGGCGGTTCAGCTCTAGTTCGAGAGGATAAAGAGCCCAATGTCCACCGACAAGAACCGCGACCAGCGCCTCCTCGAGGCGTCTCCCGTCGTCGCCAAGGCCCGCTCACTCGCGGCCGCCGGCCACCATGCCGCGCTCGTCGAGTTCCTGGGCGCCCGCGCTCCGAGCGAGCTCGAGGATCCGACCCTCGCGCTGCTCTACGGGATCGGGCAGGCGCGCCTCGGCCGGCACACGCAGGGCCTGGAGTGGATCGACCGCGCCCTGTCCGGTGCCCGCCAGCGCAGCGAACACGGCGTCGAGCGGCATGCGCTGAACGCGCGCGGCGCGATCGCCCTCCTCAGCGGCAACCTGACCGAAGCCGCCGACTTCTGCACCCAGGCCCTCATGGCCGCGAGCCGGGATGGCGATCACGCCACCACGGGCCGTGCCTCGAACAACCTGGGCGTCATCAGCCATCTGCGCGGCCGCCACGCGGAAGCCATTTCCTCGTGGGAAATCGCCGCCGCGGCTTGGCATCGCGCCGGGATGCAGGCCGGCGTCGTGGATTGTCATCACAACCTGGCGAATGCCTATCGCGAGCAGGGCGCGCTGGATAAGGCGCTGGCGACGGCCGATCAGGCCGTGGCCGAAGCCGAAGCCACGCACGACGAGACGCTCTACGCCATGACGCTGCGCGGCCGCGCCGAAATCCGCGCCGCCCGCAGCGAGCCGGAATTGGCGCGTCGCGACCTCGACCGGATCCGCGTGATCCGCACCCAGATGCCCGACCCCGTGGCCGAGGCCGAAGATCTGCGCATCCAGGCGCTCGTCATGGTGGCCGAAGACCAGCAGGCCCGCGCAGAGAAGGCGTTGCGGGAAGTCGTCGGCCGAGCCGAGATGCACGACCGCTTGCTCCTGCAGGGCGAGGCGACGCGCGACCTGGCCAACCTGCTCCGCCGTGCCAGGCGCGATGATGAAGCGCAGGCCGCCGCGCAGACCGCGCGTGCAATGTTTGCCCGCATGGGCGCCGAGAGCGAAATCCGCAAGCTCGCGGCCCTGGGCTGGGACGAGTCCTTTGCCGCGAAGCTGCAGGGCACGCTCGCGCCGGTCCACATCGCGCAGCAGTACGCGGATGCCGGTAAGTACGCCGAGCTCCTTGCCTACCTCGAGCAGCGCTCGCGCGACGAGCTGGAAGAGTCGGCGATGCTGACGCTGCTGCTGGGTATCGCGCACAGCCGCCTGGGCCGCCTCGAAGTCGGCCAGCAGTGGGCGATGGTTGCCCAGCTGCGCGCGCGCTCGCTGAAGGACCGGATGATGGAAGTGCGCGCGCTGAACGTCTGCGGCGCCATCGCGTTGGAGCGGGGCGGCATCGACGAAGCCACCTACTTCTTCACGCGCGCGCAGGAAGAGGCGTCGGACGGTAACGACATGGTCACCGTCGGCCGCTGCTCGAACAACCTGGGCATCATCGCCAACATGCAGGGCGACTATAAGCGCGCCGTCATCGCCTACACCCGCGCGATCGCGTCCTACGAGCAGGCGAAGTTTGCCCGCGGCGTCGCGGAAGCGCGTCACAACCTCGGGATCGCGTGCCGGGCGCAGGGTCGCCTGGACCGGGCCCTGGAAACCGCGAATCTCGCGATCCAGGAAGCGCAGGCTCTCGGCGACAAGCAGCTCACCGCCCAGGCGATCGCCGGTCTGGCCGAGATTCATGTGGCCCGGGGCGAAGCCGACCTCGCGTTGACCGCGGTGGAGCAGGCGACGACGACGCACCGCGACATGAAGGATCCCGTGCGTGAGGCGGAAGACCTGCGCATCAAAGCCGGTGCGCTCGCGCTGAAGGGCCACCGCGAAGATGCCGAGTCGATGCTCCGCCAGGTCATCATTCGCGCGACCGAGCATGGCCGTCCCCTGCTCCTCGCGATGGCCGAGCGCGACCTGGCGCTGCTGCTGCTCCAGGCCGGCGACAGCGTCGGCGGCAAGGCCGCGGCCCAGCGCGCGCGCTCGACCTTCCAGCGCCTCTCGGCCCGCGCCGAGATCGACAAGCTCGACGGGTTGCTGGAGACGCCATGAAAACTCGCCCGGGGCGTCATCAGCTATCGAACTATGCCATCGGCTGGTAAAGCCGTGGACGAGCGCCGCAGCGGCGTCGAGCGCCGCTCGGGCGTCGACCGCCGCGCGGACGAGATGGCGACCGCAGAAGCCACGTTGCCGCTTCAGAAGGTGTTCCCGCACGCGCATCTGAGCGAGCAGGAAGCGGCCGACCGCGCCGCCGCGATCGAGGCGCACCGCCGCGAGCTGGACACCCGCCTGGGCCGCAACGTCGGTGCCGTCGTCGCGGCCGTCGACTACCTCCTCAACATCAGCGGCGACCTCGTCTCCCCCACGATCGTGGAACACGAGGCGCTCGAGGTGCTGGAGCACCGCTCCGTCACCGACCCGCTCACGGGCCTCTTCAACCGCTACCACTTCGACGCAACCATGACGCGGGAGATCGCGCGCTGCCGCCGGTACGGGGTGCCGCTCTCGCTGCTGCTCGTCGACGTGGACCGCCTGAAACTGATGAACGACCGGTGGGGGCATAATGCCGGCGACCGGGCGCTCACCCGCGTCGCGGTCGCGATTCAGCAGAGCCTGCGCGGCACCGATATCGCCGCACGGCTCGGCGGCGATGAGTTCGCCATCATCCTGCCCGATACCGATGCGGTCGCCGGCTTGATCGTGGCCACCAGAATCCGCCGCAATCTCGTGGAGAGCGCGTCGATGATGGTGACCGTCAGTGGCGGCCTGGTAGAGCTGCCCCGCCACGCGATGCAGGTCTCAGCCGCGCAGCTGATGCTCGTCGCCGATCATGCCCTGTACGCCGCGAAGAACGCTGGTGGGAACTGCATTGTGCAGCGGGAGTACCTGCCGGACGAATAGGCTGTGCAGTGTTACGTGGTCAGGCACCTTGGTCCTTGGAGACACTCTATGTTCGTTCGCCGTTCGCTCATCGTCGCTGCTCTCGCCGTCTCGGTCGCGCGGTGCGGAGACCAACCCACTGCAGTGCGCCCGGCGGCCCCTCAGTTCCTCGAATGGGCCGACACTACAGTGCAGTTCAGCACGAGCGTGAGTCAGTCGAACGGCTCCGAAGGCGGGGCGGTGTACATGGGGCCTCACGCTCCCCTGAGACTCGAGCAGACACGCGTGTCGTTTTGGGCAGTGCGGGGCCAAGCCCGCTCTGTCCAGATCAACTACAAGGGTCGGCGGAACGCTGAGCCGCGTCCCTTCTTGCTCCTGACCATGACCGATCCGCAGTTCGTGCCGGGCATCGGTGAGCTCGCGATGGGCGACTCGGTGCTCATCACCGTCAAGGTGAACACGAGGAAGCTCTCCGTGTCGCTCGAGCCGACCGGGCTACAGTTCGGCACGCCGGGCCAGCTGACCCTCTGGTACGGAGGCGGCCGTCACGGGCATGATGACGATCAGTACAACGGCAACGACGAGACCATCGACGACACCGACCTGGCCATGTTCTACCGCGAGGACCAGAAGCATCCCTGGTCGCAGCTCGCGGCGACGCAGTCGATTGCGGACCAGTCGTTTACCTACGCCATTCCCCACTTCAGCGACTATGCGATCGCGAAACTGAGGGAGTGGGCGGTGCAGTGGTAGTGCGAGGAAATGCCCCCAAGGAGAATCGAACTCCTGTTCCCACCTTGAAAGAGTGGTGTCCTAACCGTTAGACGATGGGGGCGACGGGAATAGCGGTAACGGGATTCGAACCCGTGTTTGAGCCTTGAGAGGGCTCCGTCCTAGTCCCCTAGACGATACCGCCGTGGGCGGCTGAATATCGCCAGCCCGCGCATGAGTGGTCAACCCGCCGACAGTTGACCTTCCGCTTCAGAATCGTACCGTTACTGGCCCGATGAAACGCATTATCTCCAAGCTCATACCCGACGCAGCAATCCTGCTCGCGGCGCTGATGTTGCTCACGGTCCCTGCCCTTGCAGGCACCGCGTCGGGCCTCACCACCGTCTTTCCCTTTACCGTTGTTGCCGCCGCACTGCTGCTCGGTTGGCGCTTCAACCGCTCGCGGCTGGTCTTCGCCATTGCCCTGCTCGGCATCGCGGAATACGTGCTGCTGCGCGGCACCGACACCACGCAAGATCGGTTGTTTTTCCACGCCATGGCGTTCCTGTTGCCGATCAACCTGGCGCTGGTTGCGCTCTTGCCCGAACGCGGGACGATCACGGCCGCAGGCCTGGTCCGCTGGGTGCTGCTCGCGGTCCAGATCGTCATCGTGGTCTTCCTGGCCCAGGCCTTTTCGCAGAAGATGCTCGGGTTTCTCACCACTCGCTTCGTGCCGGTGCGCTTCACGTCGTGGACGCCGCTCTCCCAGCCCGCCATGATCGCGTTCATCGCGATCGGTGCGCTCCTGGTCATGGCCTGGATGCGAGAGCCGCAGTCGCCCGTGCGCGGCTACTTCTACGCGCTCATCGCGGTGTTTGCGGCGCTGTCGTGGCCCACCGCGGGGCCCGGTCAGGAGCTCTGGCTCGCGACAGCGGGACTCGTCCTCGTCGTGGCGGTGATCGAAGCCTCCTACCTGATGGCGTACCGCGACGGCCTCACCGAGTTACCCGGCCGCCGCGCGCTGAACGAGGCGCTGCCGCGCCTGAGCGGCCAGTTCACCGTCGCGATGGTCGACGTCGACCATTTCAAACGCTTCAACGACACCTACGGCCATGACGCGGGTGATCACGTGCTCCGCCTGGTCGCCGCGCGGCTGGCGCAGGCCCCAGGCGGCGGCACGGCCTACCGCTATGGTGGCGAGGAGTTCGCGCTCGTCTTCCCGGGCAAGGGTCAGGATGATTGTCTGCCTCATCTGGAAGAGCTGCGTGAAACGGTCGAGACGAGCCGCTTCACGATGCGGCGCCGGTTCAGGCCACGACTGAAGCAGCCCAAAGCAGATAAAGGAAGGAAGAGCCGCCAGGCAATCGTCATTACCGTCAGTATCGGAGTGGCAGAGCGGAACCATCGCCACGCAACGCCCGATCAAGTGGTCCAGGCGGCTGATAAAGCCTTGTATCGGGCGAAGGAAGCAGGACGGAATCGCGTGTCGACATGAGTCTCATCGGGCGGTAGCTTCGCCCGGTGCCAGCTCGTCAGGTCGTGGTCCCACTCTGTTGCCTGCTCGCCCTCGGTGCAAGAACGGCGTCGGGGCAAGCCCCTCTATTCCAGGACGCCGCTCCTCTCACGCTCCGCCTGGAGGGTGACTTCAAGGGGCTCTTCCGGGATCGCGGCGAGGAGCGCGCCGAGCATCCCGCACTGCTGCGATTCTCGAGCCGGACCGATAGTGCGTCGGTGAAGGTCGATCTGCGCACGCGCGGCATCTTCCGCCTCAAGAACTGCAGCTTTCCCCCCATCCGCATTGACCTGCCGACCGGCAAGGTCGCAAACACGGTCTTTGCCGGACAGGACAAGCTCAAGCTCGTGACGCACTGCCGAGGTGATCGCCTCTACGACCGCAACCTGCTCAAGGAGTACGCGCTATACCGCGTGTTCAATGCGGTGACGGAGACGAGTTTCCGTGTGCGCCTGGCGCACGTGACCTACATCGATACGACGAAGGCCGACACGACCATTCGCCATGCTTTTCTCATCGAGTCCGACCTCGAGTTCGGCCGTCGCCTCGCCGCCGACATCGTGGAGCAGGGCCGCGTCCACGACATGGTCACCGATGCGTCGTACATGACGTTGGTCGCGCTGTTTCAATACCTGATCGGCAACACGGACTGGTCGGTGTGGGGCCAGCACAACATCACGGTCTTCAGCGATACCGCATCACACAAGCTCTTCGCGGTCCCGTACGATTTCGATTTCTCAGGCGCCGTCGGAGCACCGTATGCCACGCCGCCCGAACAGCTTCCGATCAAGACAGTGCGTGAGCGGCTGTATCGCGGCTATTGCCAGCCCGACAGCATCCTCGCGGGCGCGTTGGCACGGTTTCGGTCCGCGAAGGACTCGATCTACGCCGCGGTCCGTGCCGTGCCCGATCTCGACGACCGCGACAAGCGCTCGATGCTCTCCTACTTCGATGAGTTCTTCCGGACCATCGAGAATCGCACGTTGATCGAACGCGAATTCGTGCGCCGCTGCCGGGCGGTCGAGCAGTGAGCGAACGGCGCGCGGTCGGTCTGCTCGCGGGGCTTATTCCCTATTATGCCGCGCTGGCGGGCGTCGCGTCGTTGGTTGTGCAATGGACGCCGCGCTGGGGCGAATTCTTTTCGCCCAAGGAGGCCGGCGGCGCGGCGATCGCCATGCTGAGCGCGCTGGCGCTGGTCTGCCCGGTGGCATGGATGTACATGCGCACCAAACCGAAGGCGCGCTACGATTCATCCCTCGTGCAAACCGTGATCGTGCTGCCGGTGGTCATCACGGGCGTCGTCCTGATCGTGCGCGATAGTGTCGCACTCGCGTTCAGTCTCGCCGGTATCGTGGCGGCGGTCCGGTTTCGCAATACCCTGCGCGATACCAAGGATGCGGTTTACATCTTCCTCGCGATCGCGGTCGGGATCGCCGCCGGCGTTCAGTCGTTTTCCATCGCCTTCGTCGTCTCGCTGATGTTCGTGCTGCTCGTGCTCGTGCTGTGGCGCTTCGACGTCGGCATGGCCCCCCCGGACGCCGAGCGCGTGCGGGGCCGCCTGATCGCTGAGACCTCCATCCCCACCGCCGCGCATCCGGCGATCGCGGCCGTGCTCGATCAGCATGCGCGCAGCTGGAAGCTGATCGCCTCGGAGTCTGCCGCGCGCGGCATCACGGCGCTCACGTTTCTCGTGCTGCTGCGCCCGAGGGCGACCCCGGACGAGCTCGTCGCGGCTGTGCGCCGAGACGCCGCGGGGCAAATCGCCAGCGCCCGGTTCGAACCAGATCTGTAACCACTGATGGGGCAGCGCTGGGACGTCTCCGACGCGGCACAGCTCGGACACCTCGTAGATAATCCTCCGGCGACGGGCTTTCACGTCTCAAGGCCCCTCGTCCACTCCTTCCGTGACGTCTATTGCGACACCCTCGACGGGGAGCTGCGTGAGCGCGGCGCCCGGTACCGCGTGCGTTTCACGAGCGACGGGAAGCGGGAGCTGACCGTGTGGCTGCCGGGCGGCGCGCGGCTCGACGGCGAAGCCGCGGAATCGGGGCTCCAGGGTGTCGCCGACCCGGCCCGGCTGGCGCCCTGGATCGAGCTGGATGTGACCCGCCGGACGAGGTCGATTGCGGCGCCGATCGTGCGCTTCCCCCTGTGCCACCTCACCGGCGACGCACTCGTGGTGCGTCGCGGCGAGCTGCATACCGCACTGTGGGAGTTGGCACTCGAGCCGCGCGGCTGGGGTGTGGGGAGGTGGGCCGTACGCGCGCTCGGCCGCCGCATCGAATCGGCGTTCCAACTCCGGCCTGCCGGATCTGATGTGTTACAGCGTGCCCACGCCGCCCTGAATGACGCGGAGGGGCGGCGCGCCGGCCGCGAGCTCCGCGGCGAGCGGGAGCTGGCACTCCTCGCGGTCGAGCACGGGCGGCTGGGACTGTGCCGGCTGGGCGCGGAGCTCCGGATCCCCGTCGACAAAGGCAGCGGCGAGGCAGCCTGCCGAGACGCCCTCCGGCGCCTCGTGGGGAACGGGGAGGGGCAACTCCGGCTGCTGGGCGTGGTCCCACCCGCCGGCGATCGCGCGGCGCTGGAGGTTTGGTCCGTTCGGCGCGTGCACGGCAACGCAGCACTGCAGTGGTTCTCGCCGGCGGAGCTGCTGGACCGCGTCGGGTCGCCGTTGCTGCGCGACCCCTCGACCCTGGCGACGCTGACGTTGGCGGCTCGCTCACCACTCATTCCGGAATGGTCGGGGATGGCCTTCGGGGGGGGGGAGGATGGGGGTGAGGACCACGCCCCGGAATCGGTGGCGCGTCAGAGTCGGGTGACGTTGAGCGAGATGCGGGCACCGGTCCTGACCGCCGAGCAGTCGGATCCGGCGCGCGCGCAGCCAGAGCAGTTCCTCAATGCCGAGCTCTCGTGGGTCGAGTTCAACGCGCGCGTGCTCGCCCTGGCGGAGGACCCCGCGACGCCGCTCGCGGCTCGTATTCGCTTTCTCGGGATTTTCTCGACCAACCTCGACGATTTCATGGCCACCAAAGTCGCCGCGCTGCAGCAACTGGCCGCGCGGCAGCAGAGTAGCGCATCGGGCGATGGACTGCGCCCCGGCGAAACACTCGATACGCTGGCGATTCGGCTCCGGCCCCTCATTGCGCGGCAGTACCGGCTCTTCGATGGGCTGCTGCGTGCCGGCGCCGCGAGCGATCCGCCATTTGCGCTGGTGTATTGGCCGGAGCTCACCCTGGCCGAGCAAACCGCGCTGCGCGGGCTGTTCACCGACACGATGCTGCCGTTCTTGAGTCCGAAGGCGTTGACGCGCGCACCGGGTCATCCGTTCCCGATGATCGCGGATCGGCGCATCGTGCTCCTGGTCGTGCTGCGGGATCAGGCCGGCGCACCGCCGCATTACGGACTCGTCGAGATCCCCGAGCTGCTGCAGCGCTTCCATTATCTGCCGGACGGACGGCGCGTCGTGCCGGTCGAGGAGATCGTGCGCGCCAACCTCGAGCTGCTCTATCCCGGCCGGCTCATCGTGGCCGCGCACGCATTTCGGATTACGCGCAGCGGAGAGCTGCAGCTCGACGAGTCGTCTGCGGCGAACTTTCTGCAAGCGCTGGAGGATGAGCTGGTCCGGCGCGTCCCCCCCATCGTCCGAATCGAGATCGAGCCGGCGACGCCCGAGCCGCTGCGCAACCTGCTGCAGCGCGAGCTCCATTTCGAGGAGGCCGGCTCCCCGGACGTCTACGTCGCGGCCGGACCGGTGGATCTTGGCCCCCTGCGTGACCTGCCGACTCGGCTCACGGACTATCCCCCGTTCGCGGTGCGCGAGGCGTTCGCCTCGAACCGTCCCGTGGCCGATCAGGTGGACGAGCACGACGTGCTCGTGCAGTACCCGTCGGAGTCGTTCACGAACAGCTTCGAGCGGTTCATCACGGAAGCCGCGGATCATCCCGACGTGCAGGCCATCAAACTCACCCTGTACCGTCCGGGTAGCGGTGCCTCGCCGATTGCGGACGCGCTGCGACGCGCGGCAGCAGCCGGGAAAGACGTCGCTGTGATCGTGGAGCTGAAGGCGCGCTTCGATGAAGCACGCAACATCGCGTGGGCCAAGAGCCTGGAGCGCGACGGCATCCATGTCGTCACCGGTCTCGTCAGCCTGAAGACCCACGCGAAACTGGCGCTCGTCGTTGCGCACGGGGGGGGGGCTCGGGGGGCTCGCGGCGCACGACGCTACGCCCACATCGGCAGCGGAAACTACAATCCGGACACCGCGCGCCTGTACACCGACGTCGGACTGTTTACCGCCGACCCGCGCATCACGGCCGACGTGCACGCGCTGTTCAACGAGCTCACCGGCTCGACCCGGCCACCCCGGGGCGGGCTGTCCCACCTCATGGTTTCTCCCGCCGACCTGCTGGAACGGGTCCTGGCCCTGATCGACCGCGAAACCGCGCACGCCCTGGCCGGCCGTCCCGCGCGCATCCGCGCCAAGCTCAACGGTCTCGCCGATTCCACGATCGCCCAGGCACTCTATCGCGCTTCACAGGCGGGGGTGGACATCGACCTCGTCGTCCGCGGGATCTGCACGCTGCGACCTGCCGTGCCCGGCCTATCCGAACGGATTCGCGTCGTGAGTATTCTGGGACGCTTTCTCGAGCATTCGCGGATCTATCATTTTGCCAATGGCGGCGACGGCAGCGCGGAGTACTACATCGGGTCGGCCGACTGGCGGCCGCGGAATCTCCGGCGGCGGGTGGAGGTGATGGCGCCGGTGTACGATCCCGCGCTGTGCCGCAAGCTCGATGCGATCCTCACGGGAGAACTGGACGGAAAGCCGGAAGGCAAGCGGCGCTGGCTCCTCACGGCCGACGGGCGATACGACCCAGACGCCTGACAAAGAAAAAGGCCGCGACGAGCGCGGCCTTTTTCGTTTCGTGAGAACCGTTCTGAGTTACTTCTCGCCGTCGCTCTGCCGGCCACCCTGCTCGTAATCCTGATCCTGCCGGCCCGGCGTGCGACCAGGCTGATCGCCGCCACCCTGCCGGCCACCCTGACCGCCCTGACCACCCTGACCGCCCTGCTTCTCGCGGTCGCCCTGCCCCGGTTTACGCGGATTCGTGCTTCTCACAATACCTCCAATGCAAAGGTCCACATCGACTCTGGCGACTGCTTCACGAATGTCGTCTTGGAACGCCGGAAGTCGCATCCGCCAAGGGGATGAAAAAAGGTTTAACCCGCGTTGGATTGGGGAGCGGGACTAGTACCCGTTGGGCCAATAGCAGGTCGATATCAATCCACCGCATCGTCTTGACCAATGTGGCGTTCAGTCCGGGAGATCTTCGTTGGCGCACTTGGTGATTTGCGGCGCGCCGGGCGCATTCTTGCGATCACCGACCTGGCGTATAAAGCGATCGCCTTCGCCGTACTCGTCCCGGCGACGACGTGGCTCCTGTATTGGCTGCGGGCCGCAACGTCCGAGCGTGTGGTGGCGGATGTGGACATTGCGATGTTCTTCCTCACGACTCCCACGGGCATCGTCACCCTGATCCTGGGCGGCTCACTGTTCGTTGCGATCACCGCCGTCGAGGCCACGTGTTTGATGGCGATTGGATTGGGTCAGTCGCAGGGCGTCCGTCTCAATGGGCGCGGCGCACTGAAGTTCGGCGCGGCGAACGCGCTGAACGTTCTGCGCCTGACCGGCCACATGGTGCTGCGCATACTGATTGGCGTGGTACCATTCCTTCTCGCTGCAGGGCTCGTGTACTTTGCGCTGCTGCGCGCACACGACATCAACTTCTACCTCAAGCAACACCCGCCACAGTTTTGGATCGCCGCCGTCCTGATTGGCCTGATCGGCATCGGGTTCGCGCTCTTGCTGGCTCGCACCATCGCCCGCTGGTCGTTTGCATTGGCGCTGGTCGTGTTCGAGAACGTCCACCCACGACGTGCGCTGGGCGAAAGCGCCAAGCGTGCGGCCGGCTCACACGCGCTCATTCTGTGGTCGCTCGCCACGTGGGCGATCTCGGCCACCGTCCTGTTGAGCACGGGTACATGGTTGGTGCGGTCCGTTGGACGACTGATTGTCCCGCTGGTGGCCGATTCGCTCGTCCTGTTGGTGGTGGTCATGGCCGCATTGGTCTTGGTCGCGGTCGTGCTGACCCTGGCGGTGGGTGTCGTCAATGCCTCTCTGTTCTCGTTGGTGCTCACGCGTCTGTACCTGCGCACCGGCCAGCCAACCGCACCGTCACTGGCTCAGTACGCGGGCGATTCATGGCGATTGACCGGGCGTTGGCGGGTAGCAATCGTAGCCCTCGCCGTGCTTGGCGCGACGGGATTCGCTCTGCTGGCGTTTCTGGCCAATCGCGGTCAGAACCAGGCATTGATCATCGCCCATCGCGGCGCGTCGGCGAATACGCCGGAGAATACCCTGGCGGCCTTTCGTCTCGCGGCCGAGCAGGGCACCGACATGGTCGAGCTGGATGTGCAAGAGTCCGCCGATAGCCAGATAGTGGTCGCGCATGACGCCGATCTCATGAAAGTGTCCGGCAACCCTATCCATATCTGGCAAGGCGACACCGCCACGCTGCGCGCGATCGACATTGGCAGCTATGTGGACCCGCGATTCGCCGCCGAACGGGTGCCGACCCTCGCCGAGGCGCTCGCCGTGTGCAAGGGGCGATGCCGCGTCCTGGTCGAACTCAAGTCGTACGGCCACAACCAGAGACTGGTCGAGCGCGTCGCGGCGATCGTCGAAGCGGCGGGCATGCAGAACGACTGCGAGTACATGTCGCTCGATCACGACATGGTTCGCAGCATGAAAGCGCTGCGCCCATCCTGGCGGGTGGGGGTCCTGGTTGCGAAAGCCATGGGCGATCTGACGGAGTTGAAAGCGGACTTTCTCGCCGTCGAAGCGCGGATGGCCTCGCGTCGCTTCATCCGTCGCGCCCATCGCGCCGGTCAAGACGTCTACGCGTGGACGCTGAACGACCCCGCGTGGATGCTCGTCGGTCTCTCTCGCGGAGTCGACGGGCTCATCACCGACAAGCCCGACGTGGCGCGCAAGGTCATCGAGCTCCGCGCCGACATGAGCGAACCGCAGCGCTTCATGGCAGCACTGCTCGTTAGGCTCGGCGCGAGCACGAAGAAGCTTGCGGCGGAGGATGCGTTGCGGCCGTAGGGCTCCTCGGCATCGAAAGCATGAAGCCTCGTAGCGGAGAAACTCGCTACGAGGCTTCGTATTTGATCCACAGGCCCGGCAGGAATCGAACCTGCAACCCCCGGTTTTGGAGACCGGTGCTCTACCAATTGAGCTACGGACCTAAAGACTAGACGCACAGACGCGTAGACGCGCAGACGTCTAGGAAAACAGAATCTAACCTAGGCGTTGTCCAGCGAAAACGGCCCCCGCGACCGCAAGGTCTCTTTCATTAGAGATGTCCTGGCGATAGAGCATCAGGCGGTAGCTCTTGTACTTCTTGAAGTTCACGCCGTTGCGCCGGCCACTGAAGTGCTTGTCCTCGTAGCGCTGCATCTTCTTCTTGAATTTCCACTTCACGAGCTTCATCACCCACGGATACTTGGCCTCGAGCCGCGACAGGATCAGCTTGTAGGCCGGCTCAATCGCTTCACGGTAGGCGGCGTCGAGCATATCGAACGTGGGCGCGATGCCGTCGGTCATGTCGTAATCGACCGTGGGAACGAGCGGGAACCGGGCGATCGTCTCCCGGAAGCGCGGCAGCTCATGGCCGCCCCCAATGGGACTCTTGCCTTCCGCCGGTACCCGAAAAATGTCGGTGATCAGCACGTGCCCGCCGGGATTGAGCAGCGACAGCGCCTTGGTGAACGCCGCCTCGAGCGGAATGAACAACAGACTCTCGCTGAACAGAATCAGATCGTAGCGCCGCTCGGTCTGGAGATCCTGGAAGCGCGTCTCGAAAATGTCGCCGCGTCCCTGCAGAACCTGTTTCGCCACCCCGCTCAGCACGCCGTTCGGTGAGACGCAGTCGACCGTGAATCCGCGCTCGAGCAGCTTCCGAGCCGTGTTCCCCGCGCCGCAGCCCACGTCGAGCACCGATTTCACACCGGCGGGAATGTGCGACATCAGAAGGTCGGTGTAGTTCGCCTGCGCCTGCGCCAGGTTCTGAGGCACCCGCGGCAGTCCCTCGGGCCAGTAGCCGTAATGCAGGTCCTGCATGTTGAGGAAGTGATGTCCGATCACAAACCCCAACGCGAGGCCGAACTCGCTCGACGGCAAATTGCCGTTCGAGGGGATGGGCATACTGGTGGTCGATTGCTGCGGGGCAACGCTCGTAAAGCCTCACTTTGCCGTCTGGCAACTTTGCAACTTGGAAAAGGGTGGCTGACGGGGATTGAACCCGCAACCTCCGGAGCCACAGTCCGGCGCTCTAACCAATTGAGCTACAGCCACCATGAAGACGCCAAGACGCCAGGCGCCAAAGACGCCAAGTAACCTAATCGGGCCAGAAAGCCGATGAAAGCTCGGCCGTCCGGGGGTCACGGGGGACCGGCTCTCCCAGCAGGCTGCTAATCTCCACGATGCCTCGCACCGCATTCACGAGAAACATGCTTCGTCCAGCGAGCGCCGAAACCTGAACCCGCGCTTCCCTGACGCCGGTCAGCTCCATGATCCGGCTGCGTCCGATCCCGGGCAGAATGCCGATTTCCTGGGACGGCGTGAAGAGACTTCCGTTGTCCCACCAGAACAGGCTCCACGCGGTCCCTTCCGCCACGTAGCCGTCGGCGGTGACGAGCAGCGCGTCATGCGCGCCGATTCGGCGTGCGTTCGCGAGCGCTCGGCCGAATTGTCCGCGGTGAGTGGTCTTGTGGGGATAGGGCCGGTAGGGCTCGTCCGAAACCACCAGCGCCACCGCTCGTTGTTCGGCGACATCGCGCGTGGAGACCTCCACGTGACCGTCCCGCAACTCGAGGCGCACAACGCGCTCTCCAAGGCCGGCAGCAATACGCGCAAGGTCGGCAATGTCCGGAGGCGGAGCCTGAAGCCCCAACGTGGCGACGGAGGCGCGGAGCCGCGCCAAATGCCGCCCGAGCCAGGGAAGACGCCCGTCCCTCGCCCGCATGGTCTCGATGAGCCCCACGTCGACCATGGCCCCAACGGCCCCGATGGCGGCTCCGGCCACACGCGACATGAGAGAAATACTACATTTGGTCCGACCTTTTTGGGGGGGGCCCCTTGAACCGACTCGCTCTCATCGGCGCCGGCCTCTGCGCCCTCAGCGCCTGCAGCAGCACCACAAAGACGGTTGTCGTCGAGCCAAGTCCACAGAGCCGGAGCTCGACTTCGACAACGGCGTCCGGCGGATCGAAACACGGCCCCTCCCCCAGCACCGCCGCGACCTTCGGCGTTCCACCGGGCCACCTCCCCAAAGCGGGAGAATGCCGGGTCTGGATTCCCGGCACGCCGCCTGGTCAACAGCCGGGGCCCAAGTCTCGCTCGTGCGCGTCGATCGCGTCTGCCGCCCCCGCGGGCAGCTGGGTCATCTACCGCCCTACTGACAGCAAGAAGCTCGTACACGTTCGCGAGGTCGACTCGCGCCGAGCGGGCCACGTGGTTCGGATCCGCATTTTCGACATTGAAACCCATCAGCTGGTGCGTGAGGAAAAACCATGAGGCGTCTCGCCCTCGCGAGCGTAGTGCTGATCGCGGCGTGCGGTCCCAAGCGACCCCCGCCCACCTTTGCTCCCGATCCGGGCCTGGTCGAGCAGATCCGCGAGATCCGCATGTCCACGAGCACGCGTGCCTGTCCGGGCGAATCGTTCGGCGCGGTCTACACGGCGATCCTGAACGATGGATCGCAGCTCCCGTTCGAGACGCGCTACGACGAGGATAATCCGCCCAGGCTCCACGTCATTTTCCTGACGCGCTGGAGTGACGAAGCCACGCCGCTCGAAGGCGGCGGCTGGAGCGCCGCGCGCGATCCGCTCGCCACCGCGATCACCGGCTTCCGTCTGACCGCGGCGCTCAAGGCGAAGCCGAGCATCAGCACCTCCACCATGCTGACGCCGGACTACAGCTGCCTGCAGCATGCCTTCGGATTCCGCGGCGCCGGCGCGGGGAACAGTGGCCCGCAGGTGACGGTGCGACTGGGGATTTTGCGCTCGCCCTTCTACGACCGCCTGCTGGTGGGGGGCGTTGAAGTCGAAGAGGCGCCGCCCTTCTACGTGCTCGCCGACGCGCGCGCGGTCCCGCCGTCCGATTGGCTCGTCATCGAAGCGCGCGGTTCGCGCGGCGTCCGCGGCGCCGATGGTGCCGACGGCGTGGCCGGCACGGCCGGCCAGGATGGATGTCCCGGCGGCGCCGGTGGCCCGGGCGGAGCCGGCGGCAACGGCAGCGCGGGTGGGCCGGGCGGACGCGGCGGGCAAATCACCATCATCGCCCCCGCCGAAGAGCCGTTCCTTGCCGGCCTCGTGGACGCGCAAGTCCCGGGCGGCGAAGGGGGCGAAGGGGGCAAGGGCGGGAAGGGTGGCGCCGGTGGAAAAGGCGGAGCGGCAAAACCCGCCGATGACACGCGCTGCGTGGCAGGGACGGCAGGAGCTGCGGGCCCGTCCGGCGCCAAAGGCCCCGACGGTCGCGATGGCCAGCCTGGCACTCGTCCCCAAATCGTTACGGTCCCGATGCGGGACGTGTGGGGTCAGCGGATTCCGCCGTCACTGGCGGAGCTGATCGACTACCGCCGGCCCGCGCCGACGCGTCGCCAGTAGTAGTAGCCGGGAAGCCCGAGCAGGATCAGGCCCGCACCGATTGCGGAGTCCTTTGGCGTCGCGATAATCGTGTTCACGACGAGCCACACCGCGAACACGATAAAGATGATCGGCGTCAGCGGATAACCCCACGTGCGATAAGGTCTTGGCAATTCGGGCGCGCGCCGGCGCAGCCGGATGACGGCT
>Ga0137432_1000222_pt1 | contig 39858 bp, 60 predicted proteins | sample EasRivERMZT820_2_FD_102337 | JGI IMG/M metagenome (GOLD analysis project Ga0137432, IMG submission 102337) | Soil microbial communities from meander-bound floodplain in the East River, Colorado, USA - East River MetaG ERMZT820_2 | ecosystem: Environmental > Terrestrial > Soil > Floodplain ... | reverse complement strand
CAGTGGGTGCAACCCCACGAGATCCAATGAGAGATCCACTCTATTTCATCTTGGATTATGAAACCCGTTCGGAAGCGCAACTCCGCACCCAGTCTAAAAAGATCGGTGTAGGTGCTTGGGAATACGCGGTTCACCCTTCTACTGAGATTCTTTGTGCCGCCTGGCGTATCGGCACCAAGAAACAAATCGAAAAATCTAAAACAAAAAGTTGGTGCCCCCGTATCGGACACGGTAGCAAAAAAGAACTGTTGCAATATCTACGTGGTGAAGCGGATCGAATCGGCGCACACAATGCCTACTTTGAACAAGTTATTACCCAGCACGTTTTGCGTGAAAAAGTCCCGCTTGAGAAATGGTTTTGCACCGCCGCCCAGGCCGCCACTCATGCACTCCCACGCGCGTTGGAAAAAGCGTGCCACGTTCTAGAGCTTAAACACCAAAAGGATAAAGAGGGTGACTTGCTCATCCGGCGGCACTGCAAGCCGCAAAAGCCCACCAAGAAAAATCCGGATGTGTGGAACAACGACCCGGAAGGGTTGCGCCGGCTGACTCTTTACTGCGAGCGCGACGTGGACGCCGAGGTGGAGTTGTTTCTCACTCTTCCGGAGCTAAGTGAAAAAGAACGGCGGATTTGGCAAATTAATCAAAAGCTCAATCTTCGGGGCATTCATGTGGATCGTTCCACGGTGAAAAAAGTGCTCCGGATGATGAGTGAAGAGACAGTGAACCTGACTCGCGAGTTTCAGGAAAAGACCGGGCTAAGACCATCTCAGCGAGACGCGGTTAAAAAGTATTTAAACGATGTTGAAATGCTTCCCTTGGCCAACATGCAGGCCAAGACCATCGCCGATATCCTGGAAACAAAAATCCCTGGGACCGCAAGACGATTATTAGAAATCCGTCAAGCTCTTTCTAAAACTTCGACGGCCAAATATACGGTTTTTGATCTTAGGTCAAGGTCTGATTCGCGGGTCCGCGATAACCTCATGTACCACGGCGCGTCAACCGGGCGGGAAGCGGGCACCGGTCTGCAAGTGCACAACTTCCCCCAAGGCACCGTTAGGGATCTAGAATCGCTTATAGAGGCCTTGTCAACGGGAGATCTAGCCTGGGTACGTGCCCTCTTCGGAAACCCCATGGCCGCGTTTTCCAGTGCGCTCCGTGGGATGATCCAGGCCACCCCGGGGTACCGGCTCTTTTGTGGTGACTTTAACGCGATCGAAGCCCGCGTGGTGTTTTGGCTAGCGGGCGACCGAGTGGGTCTTAGGCTCTTTTCGAGTGGGGTAGACCCCTACGTGGAAATGGCGGCGGAGATCTACAGCATCCCAGCGTCTGAAGTTACTTCCGCTCAACGGGATGTCGGTAAACGCGCCATCTTGGGTTTGGGCTTCGGGATGGGGTGGAAAAAATTCCTTCTCACCTGCAAACAATACGGCATGCCCGTGACGGAAGCGCTGGCGAAACGTGCGGTGCAGATTTACCGCGAACGTCACACCTTTGTTGTGATGCTCTGGAAAAATCTAGAGCGTGCCGCAATTGCGGCAGTGATGAATCCGGGCAAAGCGTACACGATCAATCGCACCAAGTGGTTCGTCAAAGGGAAGTTTCTGTATGTGGAACTTCCGAGTGGCCGGCGGCTCGCCTACTTCGGTCCCACCATTCGGTGGAAGCACACTCCGTGGGGCGAAAAAGTTCCGGAACTATGGCATTGGGGGGTTGATTCAGTCTCGAAAAAATGGATCAATGGTTCTACCTATGGCGGGAAGCTCACCGAAAACATCGTCCAAGCCACCGCACGGGACTTCATGGAAGAGGCAACGATTCGTCTTGATGATGCAGGTTATGAAACGCTCATCAAGGTACACGATGAAATTTTGGACGAAAAAAAAATCGGCGAAGGTTCGCTAGAAGAATTCGAGCGAATCATGGGTGAGCTTCCCCCGTGGGGCAAAGGTATCCCGATCAAAGTGAAGGGGTGGACGGGTTTTAGGTACAAGAAAGGGTGACGATGAGGCAAAAGCCAAAAGCACGGACGTTTTGGATTAAACCGTTTGCGATACCGATGGGGATGAACTTTACACAGTGGGATCAACGAATTAGTACGGTCCCGGTGGAAGGCTGGATCAAGGTGAAAGAAGTGAAACAGAAAATAGCACCGCTCATCCCCACCAAGGTCTTGTGCGCCGATTGCGGGTTGGTGTCGTCACTCGCGGCGAAACGCGAAGACCGCCTATGTGGTGGGTGCGCACGATCAGTGGGGATTCTTTGAAGAAAAAGAAGTGCCCACCGCATGACCCCGTTCATTTTATTTTACGCCCGAGTGGCCGGGCGGTGGTCTGCGTTCGTTGCAAAAAGGTTCTATTGAAGCCGAAAAATTTCCAGCTCACTCAAAAAGAAGTAAACGCGGTGGTTGAGTTCGCCACGATTCTAAGAAAGAAGAATCAATATGACAGCTAAATTCAAAGTGAACGGAACCGTCGCGGAGTTGAACCTTGAAGTACTTCGCGAAGCAAAGCGCCGAATGCTGGAATGGGATGAATTTGTTGAGGGCACGGAACCTGCAAATATAGTGATACGCCGAATCTTCGAAGACCGCATATGTGACTTGGGCCGGTACCGGGTGAACGGGTGCCCCTTCAAAAAGCGCGTACTGCGAGATAAGAAGGGTCAAATTAGACACATTATCCCCGATTGATTTTTCACTTATAATGAAAGCATGAAGTACGTAATTTTGGTTTTGATGGTAGCTCTTCTTAACGGTTGCAACCCGGTTCCGAAAACCGGAAACACCCAGGCCGCGCAAGCGAACTGCGACACCACCGGCAACCCCTTTGGTGGCGGCACCGGTTCGGTAAGTGAACCGTGGCTCATTTGCACCGTGGATCAACTGAAACGGATCTCGGGCGCGTACAACGTCGATAACTTCAAACTCACGGCGAACCTGGATCTTTCGGCCGCTACCTGGGTTTCACTCCCGGGCTTCGTCGGTAAATTCGATGGCCAAGGCTACACGATCGCCAACCTCAGCGGCACCCAAGGGCTCTTCGTCCAACTCGCGGGCGGCACCATTGAAAATTTGGTGCTCACTAACGTGAACGTTCAAGGTGGTTCGGGTGTGGGTGCGGTGACGGGATACATGAACGCGGGCGGGCTCATCAACAGCGTTCACATCCTTTCCGGTTTGGTGAAAGGCACAAGCAAAGTCGGCGGCATCGTGGGTGAGAGTTACGGTACGGTGGCTTTTTCAACTTCCCAGGCTACCATTACGCTTGCGGGCGGAGTGAATTCCCGCGCGGGCGGCATCGTGGGTATTAGTCAAAGCGGGGGTGTCGTAACAGACAGTAACGCCAACGGCACGGTGTCGGGCGGCACGCAGATGGGCCGCGTGATCGGCAACAACCTGGGTGGTGCAGCTCGGTGTTACTACGCGGGCTTCACGTCCAGCCCAATGGTGCCGATCGGAAATAACCAAGGTGGTGCCGACGCCACTTGCCTTTAACGGTTCGCGGGTCGGCGTTGTTCTTTTGGAAAATCGCCGATGATGTCTACTTTGTCTTCGATCCGGTCAATCTGTTTTTGAAAAGCGGCGTATTTATCATCCGCCCGCTTCATCGTTTCAAACGTGCTATACGCGAAATTCATGGCCGTAAAAAGCGAGCCCACCGACACCACAAATACCGCTGCAATCCACGCTACCCAGGTTTCCGTTTTAATCCCCGCCATACCTACCCCCTTAGTAAGACGGCCGTGCAAAACAAAGAAAATCTTTCCGGTAAAAAATGGGTCGAATGCGGACAAAGGCATTTTTCCTAGCTGATTCTTCCGGGGTTTGCGTCGTCGCATCGCCCCCGCCAGCTTCCACCATGAATTTTGAATCCCAACAAATCCCCACGTGAGTGATGTGGTTACGATCTTTGCCGTAAAAAGCGAGATCGCCGAAATCCGCAACGTGGGGTTGGAAAGAATATTTTAGGTACAACATTTGCGCAGACATTCGAAAATTCCACGGTACTGCACCCGCTGCACGTAAGAATTCACACGCAAGACCGGAGCAATCAAACCCACCCACCGGGTCATCACCACCGGCGGGATTGAGCCCGTAAGTATAGCGCACCCCCAAAAGAGAAATCAGATAGCGCTTGAGTAGATCCGGATCAGCTTTCATTTTTTGACCACCCTATAGTTTTCCCGAAGATCTTTCATGAAGGCTTTCAGATTGGTAAATCCCGGCACGTCGGTGCAAACGTTTTTGTTGAGATCTTCCACGGTGACGGCGGGTTTGTATTTTGGTTTTGCGTCGGATTTTAAATATCCTTCTTTAGTGTAATCGTTTTTCAAGTTGTAGCATTTCTGGCGTTGCCCGGGGGCGTTCACCACGCAAAGGTCCGTGTCGGGAAAATCCGGTTCCGCGCAAGACGAAAAAAAGATAAGCGCGGCGGCCACATAGAGATTAGATACCGTCCAACATGTCATCTGTTGCATCGTCGATTTCCTGGGCGGTTTGCGCGTCTTTCAACTTTTTGGCGCTTTCTTCCGCTTCCTTTTTGATTTGGCGCTTGCGCTTCCAGTTGGTGTAAGCGTTCTTAGCCAGCTCGAAAAGTTTCAAGATGGTAATTTCAATGATGGTCCTTCCGAGCCAGCTAAGAAATGCCATGGATATCTTAAACCCCCAACGCTTTCGCCGCAAGTTCCAAGGCGGCATCGTCCAGGACGCCAGGAATTGCTTTTTTCAGCGCTTCCAGGACCGCCCGGGCACCCAGTTCCACGCCCACATCTCCGTGGACCGCAACACTTACGCCGGGAAGGAGTTCTATCGAATGGCCCACTTTCGCTTTCGCGATGAGTTTGCCACTCTTAAATTCCACGTCATAGTCACCTACCGTACCAATTTTCCCTTCAACAATATCCGCTTCAACCATACTTACCTCCTTTAGGTAACTCTCTTAGGCGTTCACAAATTCGACGCCGCTTACTTGGGCCGTCTCACCACCACCGATGGTGACGGCTAACACCTGACTGGGTCCCACATAAATGCCTTGAACGTAAGATTCGGTTCCAACGTGAACCCGCCGACCATCTACAGTGAATGTGGAAGCACCCCCACCAAAAGTTGCTAAGTTCACTATCGCGAATCCCGTTGCGGGTGCCGTGTACAGTGTTCCCGTAGAGGTGCGACTGTTACTTACCGCCGCGTTGATCTCAAATGCATTGCCGATAGTTGCCATGTTTACCTCGGTCTGTAGTGGACGACGATGCCGGCACCGTTAACGGCCGTTCCGGTTTGCGCGTCGATGATGTGGCACCGAAGTGCCGAACCCGCTGTTACGTTAGTGGTGCTTAAAACCGGCGCGGTGGTGTTGGCCACGGCGGAACCCACGTGGATAAAAGCATAGTCTCCCGCCGCTGAAGTGATCTTGGGCGTTGTCGAGAAGATGGTGGAAAATGCACCCCCCGATGAGGTAGCTAACCGCAAATCTAGTTCCGTGGTCCCACCCGAACCCGCATTTTGAACGAACATCCAAACGTCAATGATAAACGCATCGAATTGAAAAAAGGTAAGCCCGTCAATTCCGACAAAAGGAAGCGCCACACGGGAGAAATTCCCGTTGATGAAAAACTGTTTTTCGGAATGCTGGTACATGCTCAAGAAATTCATGGCTTGGCCCATTTTCTGGGCAAAGCTTTCGGAGACAGCAAATTGAAATTGCGTCTCCTCAACTTGAATGATTTTTCTGGCACCCGCTAAATCGGACACAGGACCCCCTTAAGGCCGTTAGATCCACCGATAGGCTGGATCTTCATCGGCAAAACCAATGAACGAAATTTTAATGGTGTTATCGGGCGTAAACCCGAGACTAGCGTCAACCGTGATGGTGTCGCCCGCGATACTCAAGACGCGGACTTCGTCGCTAACAGTGGAAAAGTCTTCACTGTGTAGTTTAACTATAGCGCCTTCGAAAAACTTGTCAACGTCTCCCGGGTCAACGTCAAATTCGGTGTCACTGGCCCCCGACACCACGTCCACTTGAGGCGAAAGAAAGCAATGAAAGAGCTTATACAGCCGATTCTCATCGCGATCCGTGCTATCCGGGTATGGCGGTACATCGATGATCCATCCGGCGGTCGGAGCCATCGAAAGTGGGGTAGACGGATCGATGTAAAGCTTGTACGGATCAGCCGGGTCCAACTGCAACAACGTCACTTGTTCGGAAAAACTGAAATCTTCACTATGCACCAAAATGGGGAGACCGACATAATCCCGCCATTTACGGCTTTCATTGCCGGGGAAAACTCCACCAAAGGAATCCTCGATTTCCAGAATGGTGGTGGTGCCGCCCGTAATCACGGAGCTAGGTGAAATCACCCCATACCGTTCATCGGTTTCGAAGCTGGTATCAGTGATGGCCAACACCACGTCGCCGGTTTTGAAATCGAATGACTTGTTGGTCACCTCAAAAAACTTGGGTGCTTTCTTCCGATTACCGTCGATGGTATTGGATATCTTCAAATCGGTCGGGTCAAAAAGAACGATATCCCCCGGCTCAATATTGAATCCGGCTTTAAAAAACACTTTGATATTTTCAAAGTGTTCCGCACCAAAGCGATACCGTTTTAGAATTCTCTCGCCCGCGCGGCTGGCAATCCCAGAGGCGTCGTCATCGGATCTCAGGCCTGACGCCTCAAATGTAAGAGGTTTTTTCCCCACGGGAATGCGTTCTACAGAGTCAGCATCAATGACGATTGTGCCGCCCAAGAATTTATCTTCTAAAACCGCTTCGTCGTATTTATAAACAACAGAGTTATAGAAATTCTTGTTGATCGTTCGCCGCATGTGGATCTTGGACGGTTCCCGGATATTGGTTTTGTCCAGGGTTTTGACTTCCGTTCGCGCGATCGGGCCGATGTGGTAGCCAAGACTGCAACGGCCTTTCCTGGGAATAGAAAACGCACCAATGGGGGCGTAGATTTGTTTGTCGATAAATTCTTTGCCCTTGACCGTCTCTTTTAGATAGAAATGAAAATTGTAAGCGGACAATTGTAGGTTATCCCAAAACAGGTGCTCTTCTACGTCCACTTGATCGGGGTGTAATCCTAGACCCTCGCCTAACGTGTCGTATTGCGATCGAAGAGAAACTGTGCCGGCCGTTGTAAGCTCATCCGTTAGGGTGACTCCGTCTAGAACGATGTAAGACCCCCCGTTTAATTCTTCAATTTGCGTGATTTGCTTTAGGGTGAAATCGTTGCCAGTAGATCCGGCAAGAGTAACGTAATCTCCTTCTACTACGCCGTATTCATCTGCCACATCGACGCCCGCGAAAAATAGAGCGTTTGGCACGTTCAAATCCGCTGACACTTGGTTGATGCTTTCCACTTCCACGCCGGTAACGTAATATCCGTTCACCCCGGAAAGCATGAGCTTAAGCGCAAGGTCTACCGCGAGCCCGTCGAGAGTGTAAAAACTGACAACATCCGCTCCCTCTAGGTGGCTCACAGCGGTAGTATCCAATCGAAAACGTTCAATTCCCGTGAGCACGTTTCCCGTAACGGTGGTGTACCGGATGATTTCATCGTCAATGCGAATGTAATGTTTGATGGTGTCTTCATCGGGTGAACCGTTGGGACCGTTCACCTGTTGCACTAGCATGCTGGCGTCTTCCAAAGTGATAGACGTATTTTCAACATCGTTGATGCCCGTGTGGAAAGTGTGAACGCCACTTTGGCTTCCCGAGGTGTTGATTGCGGCACCACCGACTGAAGTGGATAACTGAAACGTATCGGCGGCACGATTGACCACGTAGTAAATAGTTGTAGTGGGAACTAACGGCGAAGGAAGCGAGCCTGTCGTGGTGAGCCGTACCGCTTGGTCATTTTGCAGGTTGTGCCCGACGGAACTGAAAACGCCTGGGCTCGCAATCGTAACAGTGAACACAGCCGTGCGAGCCGCTAACCGCGTCGCAACCTTCGGAAAAATTTCGGTGCGTTTTTTTTGCTCCGGGTGGGCCAGGTTCAAAACTACTTTACCCGCACCACTGTCCACGTCGTCGATGATGCCACCGAAAATTTCAATGTAGTCTTCGGGCCATCCGGTACTACGCATCCCCAAATACAATTTGGCCTTTTTCCCCATGATATCGTCCACGACGACACCGGGGGAGATAAGACGTGTCACCACTTCATCGGCGTCGATCAGCGCCACTGCAATAGACGAAATGGAAGAAACCGAACCAAGATCGGGTCGAATCTGTTGATCAATTTTCGACCCCGTCCCTTCAAGAGAAATAATATCCTCTTGGTCTTCCACGGTCGTCACCCCACCAATGACCCAGTCGTCACCGATTTCTAATCCCGGGTCGCCGATTTGGATGAGGCGGAGAATAGGTACGGCACCAAAAAGCGTATCGACGCCCTCGATCTTGAGCACAAGTTGTGGCTCGATCTTCGTCTTAGCTACCGCGTTTTCGGTCTTCTCCGTTAATCTCAGCGTCATGAGGTGCCCAAGATTTGGTGAATCGAAATTTGAATTTTGCTTAAGAACGTGGTGTTGGTATCTAAGTTTCCACCGCTGTTTTGGTAGCCCAGTAAACTTACTTCATCGCCATCGGCGAGGTCCAACAGTCCGCCAGGATTCATCCAAAGTGAACCCGAAGAGCCGGACCCTTTACAGGTGTCAGCTAAAGGTTGTGGAGTTCCGTTAACCGTAAAATAGGAATACCTGATACCATTTGCGTTATCTTCAAACCCGAAACTCGCAGACACGTAATATTGCCCACCCTTACCCGCCGGAACTTCAAATTTCCAACTTGCTCCGGTAGTCACGGCGGAGTGGGTGTCCACTATTAGGTCATCGAAATCGATAATGGTATCTGAGTTATTGGGCATCGTGTACCCGGTATTACGCTGGTAAATCGCGACAACAGGTGCACCGACACCCGCCGGCGTCGTCCAAGTCCCATCCGCGTGTAAAAACTTTTCAGCGGCGGCATCGCCAGCGGTCGGGGCGGGTACCAATCCTTGCACCCCGCCGGCACCCGAGTCACCCGTAAATACCGAGCCACCCGCTGTTGCAGTCCCACCAATGACAAGCCACCTGGCGGCGGAAGTATCGTACACAAGTTTCACGGATGCCCCCGCCGCAATAGCGAGATCGTTTCCGTCGTGGGTGTTAATTCGTTCGGACGCAGAGGCGGCCGAGCCGCTTTCATCCAATAGAGTAACAACTGCGCTAGACGCGTTGTTTAGGATGAGAATCTGCCCGTTACCACCTGCCACGATACCCCGCACGGAAGTGACAGTGGACCCGGTGAATTTTACATAAGAAGTGGTAGAAGAAAGTGACGTGATGGTGGCGGCGGTTGCCACATCGGCTTTGTTGAGGAGAAGTGCCGCTTGCAAGATGAGATTTGCGGCCCATGTCTTTACCCCCGCAAAAGTCTGAGCGATTGCCGTCATGAGACCTGGTTGAGTGTCACTTGCGGGTTGAAGCGTGAGCGTTTGCCCTGACAGACTCGCACCATTGGCGTTGGGGACCGAGCCTACGGCCGCAAGAGCTAAGTCACCTGTATTGGTGCCTGAGAAGTTTGCGCCCGAAATATTTCCGGTCGCGGAGATAGTGCCACCGGCCGCGATGTTTCCGCCCGCGTTGATGTTTTTTTCAACACCTAACCCGCCCTCGGTAACAATCGCTCCCGTGTCTTTGGTGGTACTTTGGGTGGTGTTACTCTGTGTGAGAGTACCCGCCAGCGTCGTATTTTGGGTGCGTGAGACAAACGCATTATTCCACGTGGTTGCATTTGCCACTTGTCCGTTACTAACTGACATGAAAAATCCCCCTTACAAGTCTTGATCTTGGACCCGGAATTTAAACACACCCGATTCAAAATATCCGGGCAAGCCTTTATCGTAAAGTTCCTTCAATTTGTATCCCGCCCCTTTAGAATCAAGCGGAGTAGTATCCAAAATTAATTTAACGTAGGTGTCCACATCACCTTCATCGGGCATGAATTCTACAGGCAATTTTCCGGTAAGGTGGCGGACAAAATCTCGGAAATCGTCCACGCCCTCGGCCCGGTTTCGGATGGGCGACCCCGATGCTTGAGCAATATTGGTGATGAATTTAAAATCCATCTCGTAAAATTTCTCAGTGCCAAATGAAACAACTTCCACACGTCCACTAGCTGATTTATTGATTGTTGCTTCGGCGGCTTGTTGGTAATCCTCTTCAGATACGTAAGATTGGAGGATGAATTGAGTGGAATACTCAATCCCCGCCTCTTCGTCGCCGAGATAGGTAGTTCCGGCGGCGCGATCCGTGAGCCACCCAATTAAAGAGTAGACGCAAGTATCAAGTACAATGCCGGATTCTACATGCACACTGAAATTGCTCGCGGCGCTAATTGAGATCTTACGAGTGGTGCGGTTAAATGCACCCGTATACGTTTGCCCCCCGGCCGCTGTCATGGCGGCGGCCATCGCATTAGTGAGTTCGGTGAGCGTATAACTTCCCACGGGAATTTCAGCGATGAGGGTGGAACCCCCTTCGTCGAATTCAATGTTGAAGTTTTCTTCGGTGATCTCTTCAACGTAATAGAATTTAGAATGCGTGGTTAAGCTCATTGCGTGGTCACCACCAAGCCGTTAGACCCTAAAGCCTCTTGGAGCACATCGACGATTGCGAGCCCCGTTTCACGCCGATCCATGACATTACCTTGGATAACTAGATCAATTTTGGTTTGCGGTTCTTGTGGTTCGGTTTCTTGGAATGCAGCTCCCACATCACCAATGGGTGGGCTACCTGATCCGCCCCCGGCCGCGACACCCCCGCCAGCGGGTTGAGCACCGCCCCCACCACTGAAGGCTTTCAGAGCGCCACCCAAAACGATCAGGGCCAAACCACCGGCAATCTGTGCAGCGGCGGCGGCTGGATTCAGAAAGAGGTTTGCCAGACCCATCAAGAAATAGAACTGGCCAATTTGGATGGCGAGATCTCCGAACACCCCCCAAATCGCATTCCTAAAAGCAACGAAAGCGTCTTCCCCTTTTGCCAGCGCCGAACCGATCGAAGCGAATGCATTCCCCACTCCGTCACGGAAATTGGCGAATGCGCCAGTGAGTTTGTTTTGCAATTGGGCTTTGAAGCTATCGCTTTGCAGTGCCACCTTGCCAAAGGCCATGCTGAAACCCTGCACCATGAAAGACCACCCGGATTCTAATTCCGGTTCCATGCCCGCGCGTGCACTAGCCGCGATGCCCGCAAAGTTTGCTTTAGCGACGGGCTTGACGTTTTCGGTGAAGGTCTGCATCTTCGCGATAAAATTAGCGGTTGCTTGGGTCGCATCGAAATCAAAAATCTTGGCGCTATTATCAGCCAAGTCTTGAAATGACTCTTTTGCAGCGGCGGCAAAATCTTTGTCGAAAAGCCCCGCGATAGCAAAGATGCCGGTTTGAATGGCCAAAAATCCGTTTTTGACCCCCTTGAAAAATAGCTCGATGATCGGCCCGACATTTTCCGTGATGATCATGCTGATTTGCAAAAAGCTTTTGGCAAACTCGCCCACCATATCTCGGTTGCCCACAAATTTGGTAACGGCTTCCGCAAGATCAAAAAACGTGGTGGTCATCTTCTTAAGAAACGCAATTGCAGTGGGTGACTTCACCACGATGTTGCCCAGGGATTCGAGAAGTTCACCGAACCCATTTTGCATTTGCGTGAACGCACCTGCAAACGTGTTGGTCTGAAGAGCCGCCAGCCCACCAAATTGCCTTTCGAGTTGGCGCAATGCTTGTTGGAAATCCCGGGTGTCATCCCCCGTGGACTTGATGGAAAGACCAAATTTGTTGAGCGCGGTAACGTTTCCGTTCGCGGCCTTGCCCAATAGGGTGAAAGCTTGTTCGGTACTCACCAATCCGGTAGACGAAAAATCCAGGGCGGCTTTTGTTGCGCGGTCCAGTCCTTCGCCCGAAAGACGCCCCAATGTCACCAAGGTGGCTTGGCCCGATTGCACGACATCGTCTTGCGCGGTGGTGGTGCGCTGCAAAGAATCGGCGAATCGGTCGGCACTTTTAGCGGCCATGTCCGAGAAGGTGCCGGATACAGCCATGGCGGCGTTGCGTTGATTGATGGCCTTCTCTTGTTCGGACGCCGCGCTGATAAGTGCTTTACCAGTGAATGCGGCACCCAGGGTAGCGACTAGACCCAGGAATTGGTTTCGGATGGAGCTGAAACCTTTGCTCATCCCCGCTTCGACGCTATCGCCGAAACTCTTGCCCCCGCGCTTCCCACTGTCAGCGGCTTCCTTCTCGCCTAACTTGAGATCCGCCCGGAGCTTATCTAGCTCTAGGCGGATCTCAGTGATGATTTCATTACCCATGGAGCGCCGCCTTTAGTTTCTCCGCGAATGCTTTTGTCGAAAGTACCTCTGTTGTTTCTTCAGTTACCGGATATGCCAGGCGGTACCATTCGCGGTGTAGCCGCCTTTGCACTTCCTTTTTGGTGTGGGGGTGGCCCGCCACACGCAACGCAAGTAACAACTCTTGCGCTTCAATTTGCGTGATGGCGAGCCAATAGGTTGCAACCTCTTCCCCACTCAATTCTCGAATCTCAGCCGGCGACCACCCGTAAAACCTGGCCAGTTTGGCCGCCTTGAATTCGCTAGCGCTTACTTTTTTTTTGCAGTGAGCACTTCGCAGACCGCTTCCATCTGCTCTTCGTTAAGCTGATAGACTACTCGTTGTGGGAGACCGCACGCGATGACGTAATCTGCCATCACTTTTGCGGCCCCCACCTTTTTGTCTCTTGCCTTTTCCAGCTCGGCTTCCATATTGATTTGCATCTCAACGTTGGGTCGGATGCACTGAAATTCTTCACCACCAAAAACGATGGTAATAGAAGCGGCGGGTTTCAGTTCAAGTCTGGTCATTAGGTATGATCTCCGTAAGCAAAGAGCCGGATGGCGTCGGCTTTCGACGTATCCGGGAAGATTTTGAAGGTGATCGCCACCGTCTTGGGGTTTTCACCTGATTGCACAATCGACCCCAACATGGGGTACGCCTTCCAGAAAGCGAGGTCTTCATCATAATCGTTGTCAGCGTTCACCACGGGGTGCAGGACTAACTTGGCCGAGTCACCCAACATGCCGGTGAAATCCTTGGTGTTGCCCCATCCCGTGAGCTGGCTTACGCCCGTCGTAGTAACGGTAAGCGTAAACCCGGAGTTCCCCGCGTCGGGTTGAGTGCGGGTACCCGTTTCGGTGTTGGTCACCGTGATGGTGGCCGCCGCCGGATTTGGAGCCTGGAAATCCGCGTAAGCGTCGAGCGCCGCCGCAACCGCATCCGCTACGGTGTCTGCGGAAGCGCCGGTTGCAACCGCCACTTCTACCGACGTGAACCCGGGAATGCTTGGGTCCGTGCCAGCGGAGTTCACGTTCATCCACACCGCATAGGCCGCACCGCTTGCCCCGTAGACGAAGAAAACCTTGTTGTTGAGAGATCCGGCCGTGTCGCCCACGCACAGGATGGTGAAGACTTCCGCTGCACCACTGGCTTCGCCGCCGCCGGCCGAAAGCATCTCTTTCAGTTGGTCGGCCGAAGTCTCTTTCAACGTTACTGTAACTTCCACTTTCTTACCTGTCCGGATCATGTCCAGGACGTTGGTGCCCTCTTGATGGGCGGTGATTTCCACGCCCATTTCTTCGGGGGCAATTTCAATGTCGCCGTCCGTGAAACCCAAGTCCGTGTCAGCCCAAATTACTTTACACGGTTCAACTTTAATGTTTGCCAGCGTACCCATCTCAAGCCCCCCTTCTAGTCGAAACAATGACTAGCATCGTGAACGTTAATTTAATCATCACTCCATTATCGTTTGAGTCATTGAGAGGCTCAATCGACGCAGAGTTAAAAGTCACATTTTTAAACCCGGTTTGTGTTAACCGATTTTCTGCGGCCATGAACGCCGCAATTACCGCGTCGATTTTGTCTTGAATCGCGGTATCAATCAATTCTTTCGGCTTCCGAGTCGGAGCCTTAAACAGTTTCACCACCAAGGGTGTGTCGATGTGCATATTGTCGTTGTGCACTTCGGTGTTGGTGGGGTCGAGCACTTCTAAAATGTAGGCTCGTTCCAATTCTGTTTTACCGATGTTTTCGGCGTCGAAACCATCGTTGTGTTCTTTGTACCCAAGCGCGTTTAGTCTCGCGCGCGCGTAAGGGCGAACACTTGCGATACTCATCGGCGTAGCACCCGGCAAGATCGGATATCCACTTGCTCATGGAGATCCACTTGCCCGTCTTGGTTGGTGTCGATTCTCAGTACCGCACGCCCCCGGTAAAACGTTTCCTGGCCCTCATAGTATTTGGCCTTGGTAACAAACACATCATCTTTCGCATTGTGCACGCTTCGAAAGATCAGCTTCAAGGTTAGATTGGTGGCCCAAGCCGCCACCTCATCCGTGTCCCGAATCCGTCGCACAGTGAATTTGTCTTCAAAGTCATCGACAAACCCTTGAGTGTCTAACCATTCCATGATTTCTTTTTGCGCTCGGCGATGCACGTCTTTAAAAGTGGCACGGCCATCCACCACATATCTCAGGATGTCACTTTCTTTTTGCCGGAGCATGTCGTCGGTGGCAAACAGTCGATCCGCTCTTTCCGAAACAATCAGTAGTGTCTTGCTCAACGTTTTCGTTTCATCCGGGTCTTGCTCGGTATCTACGATGGTGACGGTCACTTTCTTTTGGACTGTTTCGACTTCGTCTCCTGTGTAACTGGCTTTACCTGTTTCATCTTCGGTGAATCCAATGTGTGCGAGGATTGAAGTAGTTGAATCAGTACCCGTCTCGCCCAGGAGTTGAAATCCCGACTCCGCTTGGAACGTGAATTCATCGTCATCCGTGACGCCCACCACATGGGTCAATGCTCCGACGGCTCGCATGCGGGTTTGGATCTCGGCCGCAAGCAACGTCAACGTGTAAGAACCTTGGGTTAACGTGGCCGTGAGTTCCGCCCCGCTTCCCTCTTTGAAATTCAACTTGTCGTTGAACCCAGTCACCACGTCCACTTTGAAATCGTATTGCCAATCCAACATGTAATCATCGTCCGTCACAGTCACGGCCGAATCGAGCGCGGACGGCGTGATTGTCATAGAAGAGATTTCGGCACCACCCGAAGCAAAAGATTTAGACGCATCCAAGCGCGTCTTGTCTTTTTCTTGCACCTTCGTTTCGATGTCGAGGACCGGAAATAACGGCATTCATTTTCCCTTACACGCTTGGGTTGTTGGAGATCGATCCAGGATTGAGCGAGGGGTAATAATCCCCGGCCTGGCCCTGCTTGTGAGTCGAAACCGTAAGCCCGCTATCACCCGCGCCCGTGTCGGTTGCGCTTCCATCAGCTGCATTGGTGATTTGCACCACCGCACCATCGCGGGTTGCCAGAAAATCAGCATGGGCATCAATGGCGGCCGTAAGTGCGGCGGCTACCTGAGCGGCTGTGTCGCTGTCACCGATGGCCACCTCGATGCCAGTTCCACCCGGAGCCGGATCTACACCGGCCGCGCCCCGGTTGAACCAAGCATAGAAGGCTTCATCCGCGCCATTTTTGAACAAAATATATTTACTGTTGAGACCGGCGGCACTGGCGGTGCATGTTACCAGACTCACTTCCGGAAGCGGTTCGGTCTGAGGCTTGAGGGCCGCAACCGATTGATTTGGATTCAGTGGCTTTCCCATTTTGTTTCCCCCAAGCGTTTTCTAGGACGCGGGGGCAACACACGCGGATAAGGTCGCACGCGTTGCCCCCACTATTCCGAGTGTCCACCGCTGGCACCCGGCGTTCTTCGTTACTTCAGGTACATCCCCTCAATCACGACGCTAAAAGCCCCGCCGGTATTGGTGGTGGTGTTATCCAGCTTCACTTCCTTGCCGGCCGCACTGTAGTACTTCGCTTGCGGCACTACGTAGATATCAGCCGCGTCGGATGCGCCGGCTGTTTCTACTCGCAGATACGCCCCCGCATTTTTAGCGTCCCATCCATACAGTCCAGGGGTGCCCAGAGTAATTGCAGCGGCCGGGATGAAACTCGTTGCCCCGTCGTCGTCGCCGACCGTGAGCACCGTGGTACCCGTGATCGCGGCAGTCACGATCATGTACACTTTTTCAATGACCGTACCCGCCGGGATGGCCCAGATATCTCCATCCGCGATCGACATGGCGTTACCGGCGTCGAGCCCCGTGCGGGAACCCTTACCGGCGGCACCGTAGAAGAAAAACTGTTTAACGAATTTCTGGCCTTTCCACCCCGAACTTGAAGCGTGGGCTTTCGAAGACTTGCCCGAATCAAGAGTGTGGACCCAATAACTGGAAGCCGCGAGAACCGCGACTACTCCGAAAATGCTCAAAAGCTTTCTCATTTTCTTTTTTCCTTTCGTTCAAAATTTTTAGAAATGGGGTAGTGAGTGCAGTTCCCACTACCCCGCCAAGCCTTGGAGGGATTGGCTAACTCGACAACTTAGCCGATCGTCACCACACGTTGATTGTCCATCTGCTTGAGACCCCATAGGGTGTCCAGGTTCACGCGGGTTGCGCGTTTGCCCTGGGAGCCAAGGTCATATTCCTTGACATCCATTCCCTGTTGGGAAGCCATCGTCATGAAAGACCGATGAAACAGATAGACCACGTTCGCCACAACCGTGGTGAAATGGGGCATGAAACCCAACAGCTCTTGCGGGATTTTACCCGTTTGGAGCGGCCCACCCGCGAGCAAGAAATCGCTCGAAGTGAAACCCGTAATGTTGAAGATGTCGTTCAATTGAGCGGCACCCAACACCAAGTGGCGATCCGTGCCCGGAACGTCGGCGTCGTCCAACAACTCCTTCGCCTCAAGCAAATCCGCGAGCGCCAACGTGGTGCCCGAATCAAACGCAAGCGTGTGGTCCGGAGCGGACGCGCTTGGAACGATTGCGGCCACGATGGTGGACTGGATCTTTTTGAGGATGGCATACACGGCAAGCTCCTTGAGCTTGTCCATATGCGGGAGCGACTGAAGGATGGCCTTTTTGGTGACGATGAAATCCTTCACCACGCGTTTGTTGATGACAAGCTGTTGCGAAGTGACAGTGATGCCACGCGCTTCACTGACTGCATCCTCTTCCAGCTCTTCACCTTCGTCGAATTCGGGGAACGTCGCGATATTGACGGTGTCGCCAAGATCGGAAATGTCACCCGTGTAGTCCGTCGAAATCAAAGAGTTGAACGGAAGATCCGCCAGCAAAACTTCGTAATAGCGCCTGGACCAAATTTCCGGCACGATTGCCGAAAGCTCGGTTGCGCTTGTCATAATCTCATCCATCACCTAACCCCCTTGAATTTACGGTTAGCGTTTAGCTACCCGCTGTTGTTGGTACTTTTTGAAAAGCTCGCGATATTTCGTCATATCGTTAGCTTTCTTCCCTTCCTTCTCGGCCGCAATGACATCGTCAATGGTGACAGTCCCGTCACCGCCTTCGATGACGCGAGTTCCATTGGTATTAACGTTAGGTTTGGATTTGTCTGCAAACCAGTGAGGCTTAAGGGTCTTAAGCCTTTCAGCGAATTTGTCCGCGCCGAGCACAGAGATTTTGCCCGTGTTAGTAGTTTCAACTTGAACTTTATCTAAGTCAAGCTCTTCCAAATCGGACACCGCTTCGGGCCGGAGCCCCAATTTCTCGGCGGCAAGACGCACCGCGCTAAATTTCTTCTCATTTAGGAACGAATTCTTGATTCGGTCTGCCTCTTCGCGGGCTTCCTTTGCCTCTTGTTCCTTGGCCGCTGCTAGCTCTTCGAAGCGTTTTTCTTCCTTGAGCTTCGCGGCTTTTTCATCATCTTTTTCTTTACGGAGTTTCTCGGCTTCCTTCTTAAACTTGTGCATATCCGCAAGCGCTCGCTCGTGGTCTGCACGTGCAACCTGATCTTGGCTTCCGCCCTTATCGCCGCCACCCGCGCCGCTTTTGTCGCCCCCGTCGGCACCGCCGTCGTTGGTGTTTTTGTCGCCCAGGTTTTGGTTTTGGTTATCTTCCGGCATCGCTATATCCCCCATGCAGGCACCGCCCGCGTTGGTGAAGGGCACCGCCCTTCGGTTAAAAAATCCACCCCGGGTGATGTCCCGACACCCAGGGTGGACCGACTCTCTCGTTGGCTGAAGATAAAATCTTAGCGCTTTTTGTTTGCTTGTCTAATTAAAGTTTCAAAGCGCTTGCCGAAGAAGTCTCGAATCCGTCTCATGATAGAGACAGTCCACTCTTCGCCTTCGCCTGGAACGATCCGACGTTGGGCCATGTGTTCGGTACCTTCGTTGTGAAATTCCGCGATCTCTTTCACTTCCGGAGATCCCTTCACCATGCCCACTTCGATCGAATCACCGGCCCCGCGTCGGTAGCCGTAAGCGTCCAGCATATCGCCGGACAGTTCTAAATTCACTGGGCGTGCGGGCTTGATGCCGCCCGGGTACTTGTCACGATCTTTGTACGCGGCAAATCGCCCGTACCCGCGCACCGGACTTTGCCCGGAACGGATCAATTGTTTCGCCTCATCCACCACTGCGCCGCCCACCTGATTCACCAAGGTGCCGTCCACAAAACGGTCGATGAGTTCCAAAATCTTAAACCTTGTGGTGACTTTAACTTTCGCCAAGTTCTTTGTGCTCCCGCTCTTCCACGTGACTCAAATCTTCAATGCGCAATTCCTTGATGGCGTACAGGGCCGCTTCATCGGCCGATTCACCCAAGGCTACCCCCACCACGTATCCATCCCGATTGATGCAATCCCACTCCTTTGGCGTGCGGTCCATTCCATCAATCCCCCATGTTTATAAAAAGCGTAACAGCTTTAAACTATCTAGCAAGTCCACAAGTGCCGGAGCGGAAGATACGACGGCTTTAATCTCGCTTCGACCCATTCCCTCGAAGTACTCGCCCAACACCTCATATAGCTCCGTCCGATTATTGACGGCTTCAAAATCTGTCTCTTTGAACGTCACCGTGTCGGCAAGTGCATCCGAAACAATCTTCTCAACCGCGCCTTGGATTGCGGGCTTAAACTCCTGACCCACATCCGGAAGGGTTTGCCGACGTGGAAGAGAAGATTTTCCAGAAAAGTTATTGTGTCCATCCGCTTTCCCCGCCTCTTCGCCAAACCACCCAAGTTCCACCCCGCGTTCATTGTTTTTGAACGTGAGTGAATCCAACAAACCACCCTCCAGTTCCATGTTAGCGGTCGGGGGTAGGCCTTCGGCTTTCTTCTTTTTCCGGTACTCCGGGGAAAGTTTGCGCTCCCATTCGCCACCCGCTACCGGGCTTTGCGCCGCTCCCGCGCTCGACACGATTTGTTCTACCAAGAAATCGCCAACGTCATTCTTGATCCGGGCTTTCACCCTTTCCGGGAGCTTTGGGCTTAGACCCAGGTCCAGCGTTGCCGTTGTCCGGCTGTTGCTTCCCGTCGTTTTCTTGACTTTGATTTCCATCGCCTAACCCCATGGCTTCCGCGTTTGCCTGTTTCTCGGCTTTGATCTTGGCCAACTTCTCTTTGGCCGCCTCTTCGTTCAAGGATGGATCGTCGCGCATGATCAGTTCCACTTCCGTGTTGAGCCCAATCTCTTTGCGCTTTTTAATCACGTCGAGTTGGTCACTCTCAGACACAAGCGGTTTTGGTGAGGGGAATTGGAGTCGAAGCTTTTTCAACTCCTCAGCTTCCGGCAATTCGATGGCGCTTTGATCTTCCACCAACAGGTCTTTCTCTTTAAGGATCTCCGACCATAGCCCGATGAGATACCAAATCAGTGGTTCTTTTTCGACGAAGTCCTGCTGTTGTTCGCCGATATCTTCCGTGCTTTCAGACTTGTCGATGAGAAGAGCAATACCGGAAGCAAAATCCTTAGCGCCATCCAAGCTCATGGAGAAGTTGGAAGTGCTTAGGTTGTTGGTGGATAACATGAGTGCCACGGCCATCTCGCAAAGCTCTTTCAGTTCCGCGAGGGGTGGATTGGCCGTAAGATATCCCACGGTAGGTTGGGGCTCGCCTTCCGCTTGCTCAAGCTGAATACAGTGAGTCGGTCCCACCTTCACTGACTTGGGAAGATTCTTCCCCGTCATAAACATTTGACCGTACCCCTGTTGCACGCCCACGTGTTGAACGTTCGTCACCATCACGTTGATCTTGATACCCGAATCAACAAGATCCGAGCCGCCTTCGGCCCAAAAGCATTCGTCTTGCTCGCCCGCGAGATTAACGAAAGGTAATTGCAGAATCGGGTTGTCCACGGCAAGCAAGCCTTCACCCGTGTCTACCAGTTCACCTTTTTGGTTGGTGGTGAAGTGATAATTTTTGGACCACCAAATATAGTGGCGGTCCTCTTCTTTGTCTTGCGTGCCACCTTTAGTTTGATCGGTGATGGAGGAGTACGCTTGCGTAAGTCTCGCCTCTTCGGCTTCGCCTTCGCGAACCACGCCGATCTCGCGGCCACGTCCAGCGGTAGCCGGGTTGCCCAGGGCATACAGCGTCGTGCGTGCGGGGGCGTAATCAGAAAGCACGATGGCCAATGCTTCGGTGGGATTGTCCGGATTTTCTACAGCGTCATAGTTAAAGGGAGCTTTTGCTTCCACCTTCACAGCAAATTTTTCTTCCACCTTCATGGGCCGCACGTACACCACGCAGTTTTTGAATGTGCGGAAATAGCGATTCGCTTTCTTCATCGTCTTGGTGAGCTTGAGAAGATCGGCCATTTCCTCAACCGCTTGCGTGCCCACCATGTTTTCTTCGTTACCTTCACCCGGCATGGTTCGTTTCACACCATTGGCGTATACCTTGGCCAGCTTATCGATGACCTTCCGGAGAATCGAAATGTTGGTCATGGCGTACTGCATTTCATCTACGGTCTCGGGCTCAAATTGACGAAGCAAAAGTGCCAGTACGTAGTTAATCGTTTTGTCTTTCAAACACTCATACGCCTTGAATGCTTCGTCCTTACGGCGCTTGTTGTTGGTGCTTTCGAAACCCTCAATGAGTTTCTTGCGGACATCTACGTCAAGTAACTGTGCTTCATTTGTAATTTTCATACTGATCCCCCGAAACATTCTTGTTGTGCAAATTTGCTTAAGGCGCAACTGAGGTACGCCAAATCAGGATGCCGCATGGTGGTGCACCAAATGCGTATCCCACCATCTTCATCAATTCCCAAGACTAGCATTTCTTTCAACTCGCCGATGTATTTGCCCACGGTTTGGTGAAGCTCGGCGGGTGGGAGTTTCCCGTGCAACCCATGAATCGATGCGGCTGGTTTTTTGTCTTTCGTCATTGGATCTCCCTATGTACCCAAACTTCTTTTAAAGTGAATTCATCTCGGTAATGTAGTTCGGGCTGGCACCAACAGTGAGAGTTTTCCGCGTGAACCGGATTCAATCCGCCCGTGGGCATCACGTGAATATGTCCGTCTATTTCGTCGTTCATTATCGAATCCTCGCGCTCCCGCTGTTGGGCTTGGTGCCGCTCAACGGGAATTCAATATCAACGAAATAGTCCATTCCGTCCGAAGCGTGAGTCAGCTTCGGATTAGTTTTGATTTTCTCAAATGTGGCTTTGTCTTGCTCGACAGCTTCGCAGTCTTTCTTCAGCGCCCGGCACTTAACAGGATGCATCTGAATAAAACCTTTGGCTAGCAAATTATTGGTGGCGAGCTGGCGCTTTCGGAATTGCGGAGCCACGTTCTTAACCTTGATCTTATACCACCCGGCTTTTCGCAGTTGTTCGTTGTCGGGCGGACCTTGCGTAGATCGATTCTTTCCGGCGGGGTCGGGGTAAATTGTCGTAGTGTCCGGATTAAGCCCGTAGGCGTACATGGCATCTGACATTTTTTGAGTGTCGGCGCCGTCGTCGATAACGATTTGGTCAAAAGCAATGGCGCGTTTAACGGGAGACCCATCGGGCATAAGAAGAGGGACGCCGTTGCGATTCTTGATGTAGACGATATTCCAAAGCGTCGCCACCATCGGGGCAACGTTGTAATCGAGCGTGACTCGCACCTCTGCGCCTTCCACCTGCTTGATGTTAGCATTGTCGTTTCGCTTGGGGTCGTAAGCATAATAGAAACGGTTCCCTTTCATGTTAACGAAAAGCCCGCGCAGATACGCGTCCAACATCACCAAATCGTAAGAGCTTTCTAGCGTAGGAATGTAATCGTCGTTTAGGTTTTCTTGGTTGTCGCGCGTGTCACCGTAGATGATCCGACTACCCTTCATCGGGTTTTCTATGAACACCTCATGGAGCCAATGTCCCGTGCCTTCGGGCGTACCGCTTGACGCGATTTGCGGATAGGGCGAACCTTTCACACGGACGCGGCCGATCGTTTCTTTGTAACTTTCATGTTTCATCAGCGTCACTTCGTTGATGACGGCCCAACCCCAATTCGGTCCACGGATTTTTTTCTCGGCGGTCGCAACGTACATCCGACCCCGGGACCACGGGAAACGAAACCATTTGTCCGTGCGGTGGTACTTATATTTAATACGGTTAACGTCCAAAATTTCTTCAATAAGTGGGAGAAGATCTTTTTTATAATCTGCGATAGACGGGACAACACACCCACCCGGGATATTTTTATTAAGCCTTCCAAGTTGAAACCCCTTCATTGCGGCTGAATAACTTTTACCCCCACCAAACCCCGTTGAGAGATGAAGAAACTTAGACGTGATATCGTCGTGGTACTGCGCTTGGTGAGGATTGCGATGATACCGAATTCGGTATTTCATTTTAGCTCTTGTCGCTCACGCTGTTTCTTGCGCCAGTAAATGCGCATGTACTCGTTACGTCGCTCACGATTATCTCTTCGCCACTGTTTGGATCGCGGAAGGTTATAGGCGCGTCGGCATGGCTTACACACCGAATGGAGCCCGTCTTTCCCGTCCGCAAACAAATGCCAATGCTTAATGGTGCGAGCCTTCGTCACTTTACAATGCGGACACTCTTTCTCAGGCGTCTTGCCGACCATAGTTTTCCCCCGGAGTAAACGTAAACCAAATCAGTGCTGCACCCACCAACGCATGAAACGGTTGGCGTGCTGGAAAATTGAAAAACGAATACGCGGCCAAACCCGCAACACTGCAAAACAGCCATGGCCGCGAGCGAGCTTTCACAAGCACCACGCCCACCAACGAAACTAAAAGTGCTAAGCCAACGGTGCCGTTTTCGAAAAGGGTTTGCAGATACTCGTTGTGAATCCAAAGCAAGCGGATATCTGAGCCTGCTTGCTCAAGGGCTTTCGGCAAAAGATAAATGCCCGTGCCCGTGCCAAACCCAAATAGCCGCGTCCACGCATCCGTGTTCCACCAATGGTGGAGCCACGTACCCCACGTGTAGAAACGATTACTGGAACTGAAAAGTTGTTGGCCTTGAAAGAGTGCTCCGACTGCGAGGATAAACGTCGCGGTGAAACCACCCATAAGGAGAAGACTTCGGATCGGGAGTTTCAGATAGGAGATCGCCGCAAGCGTAACGACTATCAACGCGCCTATCGGAACACTGGCGTTACACGCGAACACGCAAAGAGCGGTCCACCAAATAGCGCTTGCACCCACAACACCATTCCCCCGATTACGACTGTGCAGCTCCAAAAAAACGGGAAGGGTAATAGCAATCAAACACCCGTTCATCGATGGATCGCCCGACAAGCCCCGGCGCAGCTCCCAAGGGTAAAAGAGTTGTACCGTGGTGCTGAGACAGCTCACCAACCAAATCACGGATACACCCACCAAAAGGGCGTATTCAGAGCGTTTGCTTTGCGACGCAAAGAACACGGCGGTCGTAAACAGCACGGCAAACGTAAGCGCACTATCCCGCGCGAGCAACAGCCATTCTATTTCGGGGTGCGCGGCAAATTGATCATACCGGTATCCAAACGTCCACAAGGCGCTTACCGTGAGCACCGCAAACAGCACCCCCACCAACACGTGAAATCGTGTGGCTAAGAGCGCCGCAAACCAAACACAAATGTTGACGCCCAGGAAAACCCACATGAGATTGATCTTAGAAAACCAGTTCATACGTCGCCCAATTCGGTTTCTTGCTCGGCTCGATTATCTTTGCCGCATGAATAGCCGATGGCCCCCGTGGAAACCGCAACCAACAACCCCAACACCAAAATGAATTTGAAAAATGCTTCGAGATGCCGGCCGTCCATACATGCCCCCTGTTTAAGAAAGATCAAACTCTAAATCCGTGTCGTCCTCTTGTTCATCTGGACCTTGCTCGTTCCACCCGAACTTAGCTTTGCTCATGAAAATGTAAGTAGAATGGCCGAAAAACGGGATTTTATTCTGCACACCCTTCGTCCCGAGTTCAAACCAAACTTTTTCCTGATTCTGTTTTGCTATCTTTTTAGCGACGGAAAAATCTTTGTGAACGCGAGCCCACTCGTTCAACGTATCGACCGCAACACCTAAGTGGCAAGCGAACGCTGTAAACGTGCCGTTCATTTTCTTTGAAAACTCAACGATCTCTTCGCAGTACTTTGGATCGTATTTGGTGGGACGGCCGCGAACGTACCCGCTTGCCCTCTTAGCTTTCGAGGTACTCTTCAATGGCGTCGTCGGCTTTTTTACCGGCGATTTTTGTGACGCCTTTTTCCGTTTCATTGCCTTTGTCGTCAGTCGCGACATAGGACGTTTCCCCCGCATTGACGGCCTCAGCGGCAGCATCTAGCCTTCGCTGGGCGTCTTGTTTCATCCGAAGCAACGTCTTATTGATTGGGCTCATCGCGTTTTCTTCGGCTTTTTGTTTTGCGGTGGAAACAAAGAGCAACGTCATTTCCCGCACAATACGTTCCACGGTTTCCCGCTTTGTATTGGGCCGAAACTTTTCAATTTGCATGGACACATTGTCGATGAATCTCGGAATGCGCTCATGCGATTTCAACATGGAGCGGAGATTCGCCGGCACGCGAGGATCTTTCTCAATCACCTCTTGGTAAATCTTTCTGACAAGCCGACGAATCTCCGACATGTTACTTCCTTCCCGTCATCACGCCTTCAACGGGCGGTGGTTCCATCTTCATGCGAATCGCGGTCTCCGCTTTCGCAGCTTCCGGGTTGGACTTGCGCAGGTGGATCATCTCGGAGCCCAAGTACTCCGATTGATGCGTGTGATTGTCCGTCTCCCATTCGTCTTCCCCGATTTGCCAACGCACTGGCACGGCCACACGCTTCGCTTTACGTTGCCCCTTCACTCGCTTTTTCACCCACTTCATCGCCGGACCCACCACCAAATGGGGCACGCCCATGGCGTTGTGATGGACTTCGATTTGATGAAAGTGTCCGCCTACCGGGGTGCTTTCCGTTTGACGTTTCCCACTCGAATCAATCGTGTGGAAAATGTGCACGTGCTCGATGTGATCGATAATCGGAACGTCGGTGTAGCTCACGTTTCGTTTCATCGATGCCACTTTGAGTTTAAACAAATCGTGTGGAAGCTCTTGCGAGCCCTTGAAGACGCGAGCGGTAGGTTCGGACCCCACAATACCTCCGCTCGCGCCCCCTTTGGCCGCCGCGACACGTGGTGTGGACGGAAGAGACGCCGGCCCCGGATCGGCCGACATGATTTCGTTGTCTTGGTTTTTGGAACTTGATTCGCTTACGTCACTGTCAACAGAATTTCGCCCTTGAGCGCCCTTTTTTGCCATTGCCCCTTTTTTCTCCCCTAGTCGGTGCGGCGGAAGTTTTCAGTTGACTCTAGCAAAGCATGCAAAGTGCAACGCTGTCAACCCAAAGATGCGGAATTGATAAAACTCCCTACGTAAGCGTAGTACCGACGGCACCATGGGCATAGGCGAAAGAAGGGCGTAGGAGCCTTGAACTTAGCGCTACAGTGAAGACATGTCCTAGGCCAAGTCTGTTGCCCAGGCTTCAATTGCGGTTTGCGCGGACCCGTTTTCATTCCGCACCCCCAAAAGCCTCTTCCCACTCTTGAGCCGCCCGATCGATTTTAGTTTTCGCATCGTGGCATTTTTTGCAAAGCGATTGGAGCCTGGCCGACGGAATAAACATCCGTTGTATATATTTGGGTCCGCCCACTTTCCCGACCGAGTGGATGTGATCCACAAAAATCTTGGGCACTTTCTTTTTGCACTTCTCGCATCGGGGGAAACCGTCTTTCCCGATCGCACGTGCTTTTGCCAAACGCCACGGATAGCTCCATTGCCATACCTGTCTTACGGCGTTGTGAATCCGTTTCAAATCATCCGGACCCAACCCATCGATTTTTACTTTCTTAGGCTTTCTCTTTCGCTTGGCCATGCTTCCCCCGATGCATGCTAAAATTAATTGTATCCCTTAGCTCTTGATGCCGATCAAGCAAGTGGTAGCCCGCCAAAAAATGCGCCTCTTTGATTTTAATCCCCCGCACGTGTCTGGGCTCGCGACACCAAATATATTTGTCGAGCCGTACTTTCGTTTTTACCCACGCATATCTGGACGCTCGCTTAAATCGAATCTCGCCTTTTCCCAATTCTCGCGCTTCAACAAATTCGGCGAAGTCTTGCCAATTGTACGCAACCACCACAATGACTTGTCCACACCACATGTTTTGTGCCTCTTCCCCAAAAATCATTTTTTGTTCCCCTTGTGGATACCTTGGATACCTGTTTCGCCAAAACTATATATAAAAGCCTCGCGCGCGCGCACGTTGTCAGTAACATTGCTATATTTATAACTAGATAGGTATCCACGGTATCCACAAAACGCAAAATTGTGGCAAATCTCCCTATACGTGGTGGGGTAAAAAGTGTGGATACCTCGGCTCAAAAGGTATCCTTTAGGTATCCCCAGGTATCCACAAATTGACGTTTTTGCCCCGTTACCCAATTTTAACCCACACGTTTTTGTAGATGTTACCTACGCGCATTTTCCGCTTGGTGTAGTTGAGGAGACGTAAACAGTCTCCCGCACGCATTTGGTCTTTACGTTCACACCTGGAATTGGGGAATGGCCCATTGCCCCCGAACAAGTCACCAATGGTAAATTCCTTCGGAAAGTTTTCATTGGGTTTCTGTAGGAATTCATCCAAAATGGACACCCACTCATCCACAAAGAGCCGTTTATTTTGCTCAATGCTTGCAATCTCTTCCACCGAACGTTGTTCAAGAAACAAAGGTTCCCCAAGGCTGTACGCCGCGAGGGCTTCCGCTAGAAGTTGATCGCGGTCTCTGGCCAGCTCATCAAACCGACATTGCTTCACCTGGACCGGCCAAAACCGGCGGTTCCCTGTGGTATCCTTGAGGTACTCCGAAGAATTCGTTGTCCCAATGAAAATGGATTGGCGGGGAAAGCTTTCAGCCACTCGCCCGTAAGGAACGCGGATACGATCGACCGCCTGAGACGTAAACTGTTTCATCATGTCTAGGTCCGCTCGGTTCATCGAAGAGAGTTCACCTATTTCCATGACCCACGCCAAGCGCATCGCTAGCACTGCGTCTTTGTCACCCACGTTGATGTAGGCATCTGAAAACCATGGCTCGGCCAAAGTCCGTACAGCGGTGGATTTCCCACACCCCTGCTTACCTTCCAAAATTAGAATGTGATCAAACTTACAACCCGGACGCATCACGCGGGCCACCATTGCAACGAGTGTCTTTCGCCCGATGGCTTGGACATACTCCTTCGGCCCTTTTGCTCCCATGTAATCCGTAAGCCAGTTGTCAAGCCGTTCAGTGCCATCCCAAGACAAGCGCTTGAGGTAGTCACGGATCGGGTGGTAGCGATTTTGATGCGCGATTTTCTGGACCACTTCCAGAATTAAATTGATCGAAGGTTCCATGCGATAATCTTTCGCAAGCCAACTCTTGATGAGCACCAAATCGATTTCGGCCAACTCCTTTTTGGCCTTCCCGCCCCAAGGTGTGTCGTGCCCGCAATAGATGGTGAAGGTGAAGTCATCGTATTTGAACACATCCACACCGCTCACGCCTTGCAGAATCAGGCGGATGTTTTCAAACGTGGGCTTGGGCTTTCCGCCCATTTGTTCACTAGAGCGCTCTAGCTTATCCTTCCAGTCTTGCGGTAAAAGTGCCCTCGCTTGTTTTTCGGCCGCCACGTCGTCCAGGCGCTCTTCAACCACATTTTCCTTGAACGCAAGACTTGCGGCCGTCTCGCGCTTGGCGCGTGCGAGCGTGTATTTCTTCACCCACTGTGCGGCGCGAGCGCGCGATTGTGTGTGCCCGTGATCAAAAGCGGTCTCGCCCAGGTACGTTTCGCGGTCTGTAAGAATGGAAAGGATTTCATCATCCGAATAACGATGCTTAAGAAGAGCGATGGTGATTTTATAAAGCGACGCGCTTCGGTCTTGGCATCCCACACCTGATAAAATCAAATCTACCATTTCATCCGGGATACGTAACGAAAGGTAATCAATCGGTACGGGTGTAAAGATGCTGGCTTTGTCTTCAAACTCTTCCCAGGGGCGGTCACGCTTTTCGGTAGCGCCGCTTAATTTCACCAAGGGGATTTCTTCCCAGGCGTCCAGGGGCTTCACCCATTCATAGGTGTTGCCCGTGTCCGGGTGAATCGAGGGCGGTAAGACCACCTGTTGGCCTGTGCCCATGACGGAGATTTCCCAGGCGTAACGAAGGCGGATGCCTTGTTTTAAATCTGCTTCCGATAAAGTTTCTTTTTCTTGGCGAGACGGTGCGGAAGACGGCATCGAGACGCGAACCTTTTTACCGCTTTGCGAATAGCGATACGGTTCCACGGGTTTTGCCGTGCGCACATAGAGGTGGCGAGATCCGTTGCCCCGGCCGCTGGAAACTTGCGGGGCGTGAGTGATGCCCAGTTCCGCCAGTTTCTCTTCCATCTCGGATCGGTACTTTTCACTTTTAACGTCGCAGTCGATGACAGCCAAATGGGTGCCGTCCGGGAAGCGCGTTGGCTTTCCAAGACGGACACCCATGTTAAGGCCGTAACGGTAGTGGTCTTTGAGATAACCCCACTCTTTTCGTTCACCCGTTGTCCAACCGCTTTCAACCGGCATCTTCGAGTTGGCTTTCAACCAATGAATGGCGAAGCCGAGCCCATGAAGGCGTTTGCCCTCTTTCAACATTGAGAGTTCCCCCACACAAGAGAGTTAAGACGTGAACAAAAAGAATGAACGGGATTAGAAGCCTGGGTCAACCTTTTTCTTTTTTGCAGCTTTCGCAGGCTTGGACGATTTCAGCTTCGCGGGTTTCGCCACCGTCTTCGGTGTCTTGGCCGGCGCAGGGTTTTTGACTTTGGGTTTTTTGGCACCCTTGGCCGGGCGAGCGGCGGCACGCTTTTCCTTGCGTCGGGCAAGGTTCGCCTTATACTCGTTGATGATATCGTCATAGGTCACCTTGCCCTTGGACTTCACCACAAGCTTTTGCATGGTGATGGGGCGTGGGATGGCGGTGCCCGCGAGCCAGGCATAGACGGCGTTACGCTTGATATCGAGGAGCTGGCCGACCTTTGCCGTGCCACCTTGTTCTTTGATCCAATGGGAAAGACGCATACTTCATTTCTCCTTTTCATTTTTCATTACCAAGAGCTTGACAATCGTGCAACCTGCAAGTACGCCTAAAGAACTAACCGAGTGTGTGGGCTGAAATGCAGTTAACCTTTAACGGCAAATATTTCATTTTTAATAGATCCCGAGGTACGCCTCTTCCTTTGGAGATGCTCTTCGGCGGTTGGCACCGAGATCTAGACGGAGTGCTTTTCACTCCTTCTTACCCGGTTGCGGCCCGTCTGCGCGACTACGCTGATTCTACCGCGAAAAGAGAAATCAACCGCGTGATGATTTCGGTGACGCCCTGGACGGGCCGCATCCCTTACCCAAAGAATTTGTCACCGGATAAGAAACAACTCACCATGGCCAGGTGGGCGTTGGATCGAAACCGCTCTTACCTTGCCGGTCGGCCGGGCGTGGGCAAAACCATTGTCGCGGCCCTCATCATTAATGCTATCCACGCCAAAGGGGATAAAAGCGTTGTCTACGTGGCCCCGCCGGGATTGTGTTTGAACGTTTTAAATGAATTGAACAAGTGGTGCCCGGACAAAAGAATTTACGTGTGTAACGGCAAATCCATTTCCAGTGACATTCGGTTGGCCTATGACATTTTCCTTGTACCGGATTCTTTTTTAATTCGCGCCGAGACCTATCACCTGTTTCAATCTTTGCGACGTGACCGATTGGCTTCAACGGTAATTATCGATGAAGCGCATCGGTACAAAAGCCCCGAAGCAAAACGCACACTGGCGTTGCTCGGCGAGAAAGCGTTAACCCGATTTTTCCCCCGTACCATTTTAATGTCCGGCTCGCCCATGCCCAATCGCCCGATGGAACTGTATCCGATGTTGAAACGGTTAGCTCCGGAGACAATCGGTTTCAGAGATTTCCACGCGTTTGCGCATCGGTACTGTGACCCACGAAAAGTGGAAACCTACGGCGGACGATGGGCATGGGATTACACGGGTGAAAGCAATTTTGATGAACTGAAAAAGAACGTCCAGAAAAATTTCATGCTCTCGGTGGACAAGAGTCATTTGGGTTTACCCCCGAAGACGGAAGAAATCGTGATCATCGGTGAAAACTTACCGGCTAAGGTGGCAAAGCTTGACGCGAAAATCCTCCGCGAGCTGTCACCGGAGAAGTTGGAGCGCGACCCCGGCAAAGATGATCAGATTTCCACCTATCTGCGGGAGCTAGGCATGGTGAAGGTAAACCCCGCGCTAAAGTACATCCGGGACTGTATGGAGTCGGTGGATAGCGCCATCGTATTTGCTCATCACCGTGACGTGGTGAAGTTGTTGGTTAACGGGCTTCGGAAGTATCGGCCGCTTGTGATTTCGGGCGACACCAAACGGGATGAGCGATTTAAGATTGCCGAGACCTTTCAAAAAGAAAAGCGCCACCGGATTTTAGTTGGCAACATTCAAGCGTGTGGTTTAGGCTTTAATCTCACCAAAGCACAGTTGGTCATCTTCGTTGAATTCTCCTGGGTGCCCGGCGACAACATGCAGGCATCCGATAGAGCACATCGGCGTGGCCAAAAGAATGAAGTGTTGGTGCAGTATCTCGTATTCAAGAATTCCATCGACCGCGCCAAGATGGAAACGAATTTGCGAAAGCAAAAGGTAACGTTGGCGCTTTAGAAACAGGAGACACGACATGTCCGCGAAACTACAAAAAACGCTCTTCACCGCGCACGTCAATTCGCTTGAAAAGACGCTCGGCGCTTTGGAGGTGCAAGTCACCTATTTGAAAGCCGCGCTCAAAGAGTTGAAGGGTGGCAAAGCTGAAGACGATGACACCGATGCTGATGAAGACGAAGCGGAAGAGACCCCGAAAAAAACTAAAAAGAAGTCCAAGAAAGCTAGCGACGAAGACGACGCCGACGGTGACGACGATGGAGACGCTGACTCGGACGACGAAGAGGAGAATGCCGATGATGAAGACGAAGAATCGGACGAAGACAGTGGCGATGACGAAAATGAAGACGACGGCCCCAAAAAAGGGAAAGGCAAAAAAGACGCCTTATCCGAAAAGCAAATAGCGAAACTCACCAAGGCGTTTCAAGCTTACGCCAAGGAACATGATCGTAAGAAGGCGCTCAAGGTCTTGAAGAGTTTCGGCGTGTCGGCGATTCGCGATTTGAGCCCGGACGACTATGAAGCCGCGCTTGAGAAAGTCAGTGAGTAAAAAGCAATGAAGAATCCAACACGCGTGAGCGACGAAAAAAGTCATGCGCTCTTCGCACCGTCGAGCGCTGAGAGATACATGGCGTGCCCCGGCTCAATCGAGCTATCCAAAAAGGCACCTTTGCAGGCTGAGAGTAAATACGCCGCCGAAGGGACCGCCGCTCACGCGTGTTTGGAGTATCTAGGGAAGAGGTGGGACAACCGTTTACAGGCCGCCGATAAAGCCCGGAAGAAGTGGGGCATGCAGATGGTGGTACACGCGGAGATGGCGTTAAACCATGCGTTCCGGGTTAAGGGCAAAAAACAAGAGGGGCGGGAAATCTTCTTTGAAGTGAAATCCGATAACACCCACATTGACAAAGATTTTTACGGTACCGCCGATATCGTGATCGTTGAAGACTTCGGCGCACTGGACATCATGGATTATAAATATGGTGCCGGTGTTTGGGTGGAAGTGAAAGAAAATCCTCAGCTCATCGCCTACGCTATCGGCGTGGCTCGACAATATGATTATGCGTTTGATGTGGCTCGGCTCACCATCATTCAACCGCGTGCGGCCGATGCCCCGGAGACACCCATTCGCACGTGGGAGATGCCCATGCAGGAACTTCTCTCGTGGGAAAAAAAGTTTTCAGAGGCAATTAAAGCGGCTCGCAAAAAAGACGCCCCCCTTGTTTCTGGGTCACACTGCCATTGGTGTCCGGCAAAACTTATTTGCCCGGAGACTTCCAAGCGAGCGCTTGAAAAAGCTCGCGTGGCATTTGCCCCTAAGACCGGGTCGGTCCAATTCCCCACGGGCTGGCAAAATGACCCAGAGATTTTAGGTAAGACGCTTACGGCTTTGGATCTCCTAGACACCTGGGCACAAGAGGTGCGGAACTTCGCCTATCACCAATTGGAGAAGGGGAAGAAAATCCCAGGTTTCAAACTCGTTGCCAAACGCGGCCGGCGCGAGTGGCTTCGGCCCCACGTGGTGCAGCGGTATGCCGCGCTCACGTATGGTGCGGATGCTTTCGAATCTAAGCTTAAATCGCCCTCTCAAATGGAAAAACTTGCCGGCAAGAAATGGGTGGAAAAGCGATGTGCCGTTGTTTCCAGTGGCACCACCATGGTGCCGGACGATGATACGCGGCCGGCGGTAAACCGAATTAAAGAGGTGTTCAAAGATGTCGATTGAAGCAAAGCCAGGTTCAAAGCGGGTGATGATTGTTATCGAGGAGACCGGCCCCAAAGAAGACGGGGTGGGGTTTAACGTTTTCTTAGAAGGCATTGACCAAGAGCGACTGAAGAAAATTTCTCCCGACCAATACACAACGGCTGAACATTGGGGCATGGCGCTTTACCGAATATGCGTTTCAGCACTTCATCAAACGGGTGCCGTCCGAGGTTCGCACGTTAAAAAGACTTAAAGTGGAGGAGTGGAAAACATGGAGGATGAAACAAATGAGATCGTACTAAATGATGAAAGCCAGCTCGATCTTTTCGAGCCGAGACAGCTAGAACTTTTTGAACTTGAATAGTTTTGTCGGGGTGGCGGTGAGAAGTCGGCACCGCCACTTTAAATAACGCAAATTAAATGCATTGAAAGGCAAACCAAATGAATGCAGCAGAAAAGAAAAAATACCGCGAGAAGAAACGTTGTGTGACGCCCGAGGGACGCTTGAGTTTTCCGGCCATCTTCAAGGCGCGTACTTACAAGGGAAAGACCCGTTTCGGTGCCACTCTTCTTTTTGACAAGAACGAAGACTTGACGCCGCTTAAGAAAGCACGCCGAGCCGCGATCGAAGAGAAGTGGGGCAAGGATAAAGATAAGTGGCCCAAATTTAAACACAAGACGTTTAAAGATGGAAACGAGAAAAAAGACTTGGAAGGCTACAAAGACACCATTTATGTCACAGCCTACGCCATCAATCCGCCGGGCGTTGTCGATGCGGACGGGGAAACGGAGTTGACCGAAGCCGACGGCAAGGCGCTCGCCGGTGATTTTGTCCGGGCCGAATTAAATGCCTTCACCTATGAAGATGGTGTTGCGTTTGGGTTGGAAAACATCCAATACATTAAAAAAGGGAAGCGGTTTTCTGGCCGCAAAGACCCTAAGGATGTTTTTGACGCCGTGGAAGATACCGAGTCGGATGAAGACGATTCAAGCGGCGACGGTGACGACGATGATGACGCAGGTTTTTGAATGAATCGGGCACAAATCGAAAAACGCATTGAACGTCAAAAACTGATTGAGCACATGCTTTCGGAACTGGAAATCTATTTTGAAAGCGAAGGCAATCAAGTTCACTCGTTCATCGAATCTTTACGTGAGCAATTCGACGATCGGCTGGACCTGAGCGACAAACAGATGGAAGCGTTGAGGCGTTTTTACGAGAATATTGACTAGGATCGGTCTCCGCGTTGAGTGGACAACCGAAGGTGGTGGGTGCCCGTAAGGGCTCGGCATATCTCAAGCTGCGATCCGTGCTTGGCCCGCCGCCTCTTACTAAGGGGGAAAATAAAGATGGTGAATCCGGTTGACGATGATGACAGACAGATGGTGCAGGCGGGTTTAGAAGAATTGGGAAGCGCTCAAGAACACTTCCAACAATTCGGATTTGAACAACCCAAGATCCGAAGAGTTATGAAAGGTGTTCCCAGAGGAGAAGTAGTAGAACGATATAACCCTAATTGGACGTGGTACTCGGGATGGAGTTGGGAACGTATCCCCTCGGCGGAACTTCCCCGTAACACACCTGGACCCGCACCACGGTCTGGAATTGGCACCGCACGGGACACCTAATGAAGCCGATCAAATATCTTTTCAAAGTAAATGCCCCATGCCAGCATTGCGGGACGGATTACACCTTAACGGCCCCCGCACTTGAACGAGTGTGGAAGGTCATCGATGAGTCACCCGGGTGTATGAATTGCGTGAACAAAAAACGAAAGGCAAAAGACAATGCAAGAGAAACTATCTTATCTCCTGGACGAACTGGAAGCGGAGCTGAAAAACAAATCAACTCGCGAAGACGCGATGATGTTGGCGCTCGTTCGCGACGCGAAACAAATCTACGTGAGCAAGCAGAAACGGCTCACGCGTGAAGGGGCACGTCCGGATGTTAAAAACGGGCCGGAACCCGTGGCCGCGAAAGAAGAGGATGGAAGCGCCGTCTCCCCACCAAAGGGGAAGACACCCAAACCAAAGACCGGTGACGCGGCTAAAAAGAAACCCGAACTTCCTGTAGATGACGACAGCGGTGCGGGTAACGTGAGCCACCCGCCGAAAACGGAAGAGGATTTGACCTAAGCGGTCGAATAAGAAAAGCGCGGTGGGAGTTTCTTACACACTCACACACTAGGCGATCCCCTAGAACCCACCGCGCTTTTTTAAATGAAAGGTCTCCACCGCCATGACCACCCAACCTATCGTTCTTATCTGTGAAGTGTGTAAACGCCAGGTGACAGATTTTCGACAGCACGCCGACCCCATTTTACACCGCGTCTATTTCACCGTTTGGTGCCACAACAGTACCCGAACATTTTATATTTCAAAATCTACTCTCAGAAAAGACTCAGACCGATCGGTGTTCCACTGTTTTGTCGGCGACAAACAGGAGTTAAAATAATGATCCATGACGAAGAGAAAAACTTAGAATACGCGAAAACTCTATTTACCAACGACCATATCTACGCATTTTTTGGTGGTCGGGCTAAGGTGCATCACGCCTTTCGCCAAGCTTGTTCCCAACTCACCAAGGTCACTTTAGAAGTGGATGGCGAGTTAATGACAGGGCGGTTTTCCGCCCGGCTCACATTCGATCAGCGCCTACTGAAAAAAGAGACCGAGGTGCCGGAAGAGGTGATCAAGGCTATCGGTGAAGCAATCGGCGCGGCGTCGATGTGTTGGGACCCACCTCCCAAGAAACAAGTCTTTGATACTAAGCGGGCTCAAATCGTGGGGCAAGTTTTACTCTCAATCATCAAGGAACACATGGTGTCGCGGGAGTTGGGAGATCTCAGGTGAAAAAGCCAAAGAAAGTGAACCGAGAGAAACAATTCAAAAGGTCACTCTATAAGATTGCCACTATGGGAAGTGGTTTAAAAGACGAAGATAGAGATTGGCCTAATATCGGTCGATCGGCAATCTTTGAAGCCCGCTCAACTTTGGCGGGTCGATGCGTGAAATGTGGGCGTCTAAACGAGTTTAACCCTACCAAGATACGGATCGGGAAGTGAAATGGCTGAAAGATTTAAAACGGTAATTGCGGTTGACTCCGCCGTTTGGGCACAAGTGGTAGACGCGTTTACTCGCGGCATAGAGCATGTAGTTGAGACCGATCGGATAGCGCAGTTGGAAGTAACTTTGACCAATGCCAAATTGGAAGACGTTACCGTGGAAGTGCATATAAAGCGCCCACAACCGGAGGTGAATCCAGTTATAGCAGAGATGACGGCGGATATGATGGCATGGTGTGCGGCTGAAATGCTTAAGCCCAACGCTCTTGTGGATTTAGTCGCGCGTATAGAGGCCAATCCGCCTTCTCAGCCGCCAATTAAAATCACGTCACCCAAAAAATACAACCCGCCACCCGACGAAACTTTGTAATTTATTCACAATCTTTGCCCTTGCTTTTGTCATACGTTTTTGTCATACTGTATTCATGAGCAACCTAAAAAACATCGACAAAGCAAACCTGGCCGCCGCCCTCTCTCAGGGCTTGATTAGCTGGTTTACCTATTTCGAGATGATTCGCGGCGTGCCCGCCGACCAAAGGCAAGGTGGCAAATGAAACCTCTATTCGGCGAACCCCGTAAAATCGAAAACACCACCGGCGGCAATTGCGACCTTTGCGGCAAAGACCTTAGTGCCACCAAATGGGTTGAGCATGAGCACACGGCTTGCTCGAAAGCTCATTGTTTGGAATTGCAGCGCCTTGAGCGCGCGGACTTGGAGCAAGACGATGAGTAAGTTCCGCCGGGGAAGCATCGTTAAACTTGCGAAAGTTCACAAGCCCGCCACGGATCAGTGGGAGATAGAAATCTTTTACATGACGGAAAAAAAGCACAGTCGTGTGTTTAAAGTGAAGCTCGGAAAGCAAGACGCCGAGATGTTGGTCCATTTTCTTGTCCCGTTACTTGAAAAAGGAGATTTCAAATGGCCAAACGAATCTTAATTGTTGAAAACGATTCCCTTATTTACGACATGATGCATATGCGTCTCACCAAGTTCGGGTGGACCGTCACGGTTGCCGAAGATGGCAAGCAAGGTCTTGAGGCTTACTCGCCAGACAAATTCGACGTGGTGAGTACAGATTTAGACATGCCCGTGATGGATGGCATGGACTTTACCAAGGAATTGCTTGCGAAGTACCCCGGCACCATCGTTTTTATGTGCAGTGGTGGCAATGACGACATGGCCGAGGAGTTTCGCAAAGCCGGTGGGCATGCGTTTTATCCCAAGGAAAATTTGCCTGATTATCTCAGAATGCTCAATGATCTAGCGGAACTTGGGAGATTTAAGAAATGAAAAAAGCATTCAAACAGAAAAGGGCGTTTAGGGTAAAACCTGACAGTGACCAAGTGGAAAAAGTTTCGATCGAATTTGCTTTGAAAAAGGTAAAAGAATTTAACCGTGAGTTTTGCCATGATAAAAGTGATGATGAACTGATTCGACAAATGCAAATATCTCCGATTTATACCAATCTTAGTAAGTATTGGATCGAGAAATGAGACAACACCAACACGTGTGTTATGGAAAGCACTGTTTATTTTGTTGTAAGTGCATGCAATGCCGTCTTGACCGCCGATGGATGTACATTGCAAGAGGTTTAGAAGTGAGCCTGTTGATTCCTTTGATACTCGCATGCTGCATCCCTGTTGCAGCTTTTATTTGGGCACTTTTGGAAAGGTAGAAAAATGAAACTCTCACCGTTTAACCCAGTTTCTTTTGGTCTAGGTTTGATTTTATCCGCCACGATTTTCGCGTTCACAGATATCGAATGGATGAAAATGCGAATCACGTCACTCGCAACCTTCAGTGCGGGCGTGCTCTTAATTATCGGATTCGCCGTGTATGAATCGAGAAAGAAGGAACCGTGAAACTGATTTACCTAACAATGTGTGCTTTTGATTTGGCCATTTTTGCACCCGTTGATAACCCGAAGTGGGAAGCTGAAGACGCTCTAGTGGATATTAAACGCGCCAAAGACCGCGCAGATGCCAAGTTCAAAAAGAATGAAAGTCCCACGTTGAAGCTTGCTATCCAAGCGCTGAACCGAGTTTGCGACGGCATGAGTTTCTTCGATCGTCGAGCACTTATTGAATACTTGGTGATGGAGAAAGTGGGCTGGAAAAAGAAAGGCAAAGCGGCGTGAAATTAAATAAACGGTTCACGTTGAGAAAGATTATTCTGGTTTGCGATGAGGCGGATATTCCCATTGTGTGGCCCCGCTTTGACGGATGCGAAGTGAACATTGAATATGGTTTGATTCAAGAGCCACCTTCGGACTTGTTTTCCAGCCGCATGCCGGATATCAGAGAGTCGGGTCAAAGGCGCATTACCATCAAAGCTTGGATGGGGTGTAAGAGTTATGAAAATTTTGAGCCCATAATAGGAAGGTAAAAGGAAAATGAGTATTAAAGTAAAAATCAAATCGAGCAAAGCGGCTGAAAGGCGATACCTAAAAGCCTCTCACCATTTTAAAATCGCTATCGACATGCAGAAAGATATCGTGGGGATTTTGAACCGGGCGAATCTTTCCAACACGCAACGTATGATTATTTTTGCGGAGCTGATTCGCGGTCTCCGCATGCAACACCAAAAATGTGCAAGGATTGAATTAAAATGAAAGAGAAAATCACTGAAGTCACCATCAACGACATTAACCCGCACGCGAGCTTTTGGCTCACGTATCAAACCGAACTGGCTTGGGGATTCGGGATTTTAACCGCCCTTTTCTTGGTGTGGTTCGTCTATACGACAATTAAAATGGGTCGTGCCTCTAGTCAGTACGTCCGGGAGAAAGCGAAAGAGAATGAAAGCGGCAAAGCTTAAACCTACTAAACAAGCTGAAGCGCGCGAAGAGGTGTTGGTCTTTCGGGCAACCAAAGATGAACTGGCCGCCATCATGGTAAACGCGAAGCGATTTACCGGGGGCAATCTCAGTGAGTGGCTTCGGTTTTCCGCCCTCAAGTGCGTACCGCCCAAAGAGGATTTTAAAAAGTGAAATTCTTTCGCATCTTTTTCTGTTACTTCGGGATGCACCAATGGTGGGCAAAAGATGATTGGGACAGCATACTAGTCCCGACATCATTTTGTCGCGGTTGCGGGGCAGTAAAAATTCTCGGTTGGTGGCTAACGCCGCCCAGGACAATACTGCAAATCGGACAATGTGGAATCCTACAACGGAGATCTCGCCTTGTGTAATAGCTGCAACCTTGTTCATGACCCAAAAGACGTATTGCCCAACGGTGAATTCACCGATGAGGCAAAAGGGAGGGATTGAAAAGATGAAAAAGAAACTTCTACTTTGGACCATAGGTTTCACCATTAGTTGGTTGGTGTTCACGCTCATCAACATTTCGGAAGCGGCTCTTCCGCACTACTACACGCGGATGCGGAAACTCCAAACCATGACCCGCTCCGAATTGGTGGACCAAATTTTATGGTTAGATATTGCACTTCGGGACGCAACATCGGACTATTATGATGAAGCTGCAAAGAATCCGGATGGGAGCTGTGAACGTAAGATAGATATGGCGTTCGGGACCGCTTACCGAAACGCCCGGGAAGGGCTTTGGAGAGACCGATGGGAAGAGTGGGAAAAGTAAAAAAGAACGTCTTTGTCGTGAAACTAAGCCGGCTCTATTGCCAAGGGTGTGGGGATTTAATTCTAGTCGCCGCGCGAGATCTCATTCGGCGTGAAGAGGTTCACGCGCACATGTTTCAAGGCGGACAAAAACTCACTGATCAAGACGACCAACTGTGCAAGAAATGTGGTTGGTGGTTCGGTGGCGCTTTCCTGGATGAAACGCAGTGGGTGCAACCCCACGAGATCCAATGAGAGATCCACTCTATTTCATCTTGGATTATGAAACCCGTTCGGAAGCGCAACTCCGCACCCAGTCTAAAAAGATCGGTGTAGGTGCTTGGGAAT
>Ga0137432_1000220_pt1 | contig 40502 bp, 37 predicted proteins | sample EasRivERMZT820_2_FD_102337 | JGI IMG/M metagenome (GOLD analysis project Ga0137432, IMG submission 102337) | Soil microbial communities from meander-bound floodplain in the East River, Colorado, USA - East River MetaG ERMZT820_2 | ecosystem: Environmental > Terrestrial > Soil > Floodplain ... | reverse complement strand
GCATCTTTGCGAACTCAAAGCCGCATTGGTTGCGCATCAAAACTCTCAACTTGAAACTTTGAAGCGAGCCGCGTAATGAATCTCTCCACCAACCGCTTTTCAACTACGCTGCGGACATTCCCCTTGCGCGCGGCGAACCGCTGCATCTGCCATCCTCGATTCTCCATTTTCATTGGAGCAAAGCCTCATTACTTCGGCTCCTGCAAAATTAGTTTTCCCCCTCGTCTGGGAGGGCAATCGCAAACCTCCAGGTCACTCGTCAGGGGACAACTCTTATTATCAAACATAAGACAAACAAAAGTACCCCCCCCCAGTCAAGAGAATTATTGTTGAAAAGAAATGTGCGGGAATCAAGCTGGGGGCCGCGGATACAAGAATCTCAACCTCACACGATTTAACGATTTAACGGTTCAACGCTTTTAACGATCCATTTAACAATTCAACGAACATGAAAGCCGCTTACATCACTCAAACCGGCGCGCCCGAAAACATCATCTACGGCGAATTGCCCACGCCCAAGCCCGCAGCTTCTCAATGTCTCGTGAAGGTCGGCGCCGTTGCGGTCAATCCTATCGATACCTATGTCCGCGGTGGCATGGTCAAGATGTCGTTGCCGTTTCCCTTTATTGTGGGTTGCGACCTCGCCGGCACAGTCGAGGAAGTCGGCGCTAACGCGAAGCGATTTAGACGTGGTGACCGCGTTTGGGGATCGAACCAGGGTTTATCAGGCAGGCAAGGCACGTTCGCCGAATATGCAGCCGTCGATGAGTCGTGGCTCTATCCGATTCCCGCTGGCGTCAGCGACGATCAGGCCGCTGCAATCGCGCTGGTCGGAATAACAGCCCGCCTGGGTCTGCTGCGCGATGCCAAATTGAAAGCGGGCGAAATCCTTTTTGTGAACGGTGGAAGCGGTGGCGTGGGTTCGACGGTCGTGCAAATGACCAAGGCCATCGGCGCGCGTGTTATCACTACCGCGGGCAGCGACGAAAAGGTGGAGAGGTGCCGCAAGCTCGGCGCAGACCTCGCTATCAATTACAAAAGGGAGGACGTCGATGCCGCGATCAAGAAATTTGCACCGGACGGCGTGAACGTTTGGTGGGAGACACTGCGCGAACCGGACTTCGACCGGGCCGTTGGGCATCTGGCCGCGCGTGGGCGCATGATTGTGATGGCCGGGCGGGAGGCGCGTCCGGCGTTTCCGGTCGGACCTTTTTACGTGAAGGGCTGTTCGTTACACGGCTTTGCCATGTTCAACGCGACGCCGGAGGAACAGCGGGCTGCGGCCGAAGACATCAATCGCTGGCTGCTGGAAGGCAAACTTAAAGCGAACATCGATCGCGTGCTTCCGTTGTCCAAAGCCGCCGAGGCGCACCGGCTTCAGGAAGAAAACACGATTGGCAAAACGGGCACACTGGCCGGCAAAATCGTATTAAAGCCGTAGCGTTTTGCTTGCCTGTTGCTTTGCCGACGCAGACTAGTAGAATCCGCCCTCGTGAAATCAAAAATCATTACCCACCTCGCGCCAATTGTCATCTTTCTGCTCTTTGGCTTTTTGGCCACCAGCGGTTTGGCAGGTGATGCCAAGAGCGGCATCGCCCTTAAGCAGATTGCCGATGGCTTCACTTCTCCCATCGCCCTGGTTTCGCTCGACGACGGTTCAGGGCGGTTGCTGATCGCCGATCAGGTGGGCACGGTTCATATTTTGAGCAAAGAAGGTCAGTTGACAGGCCAATTATTTTTCGATGTCCGCGACCGGCTCGCCAAATTGAATCAGGGTTTCGATGAGCGCGGGTTGTTGGGACTGGCCTTGCATCCGCGCTTCAAGGAGAACCGGCGGCTGTTCGTCTTTTACAGCGCGCCGCTCAGGAAGAGCGCTCCCACGAACTGGAACAGTACCGTCCACGTGTCGGAGTTTAAAGTGCTGGAGACGGATCGAGCGCAGGTTGACTCGGCTTCGGAGCGGGTGCTGCTGGAGATCGACAAACCTTACTTCAATCACAGCGCGGGTTCTCTTGCCTTCGGACCGGACGGACTGCTCTACATCTCCGTGGGCGACGGCGGCAACGCCAATGACGTGGGCATCGGCCATTCCCCGCAGGGCAATGGACAGGATACTTCAACTCTGCTGGGAAAGATTCTGCGGATCGATGTCGATGACAAGCAGCCTTATGGCATCCCGGCGGACAATCCGTTCGCGAATGGAAAAGGAAAGCCTGAGATCTTCGCCTATGGGTTGCGTAATTCATGGGGCATTTCCTTCGATCGCGGTGGCAAGCGGGAGTTGTTCGCAGGTGATGTCGGACAAACCATGTTCGAAGAGGTCAACATCATTGTGAAAGGCGGCAACTATGGATGGAACATCCGGGAAGGTTACCATTGCTTTGATCCGAAGAATCCCAGGCGCCCGCCGGAGAATTGCGCCAAAACCGGCGCGAGCGGCGAACCACTGCTTGATCCGATATTCGAATACAAGAACATCAACGGATTTCCCAAGGACCCGGAAGGGCGCGGTATCAGCGTGACGGGCGGGTATGCTTACCGAGGCAAGGCGTTGCCGAAACTGACGGGCCGCTACATCTTCGCCGACTGGTCGCGCACTTGGGCCAAACCGGATGGAGTGATTTATGCCGCCACGCGATCGGACACGGGCGGCTCGCAGAAGTGGACGATGGAGCCATTGGAATTGCTCACGCATCCCAAAGGAGAGATGCGCGCCTATGTCGTCGCCCTCGCCGAGGATGCCGAGGGCGAACTTTACGTGATGACGAATGGCAGCAATGCGCTTGCAGGCAAGTCCGGCAAGGTCTTCAAGCTGGTGGGAGAATAAAACTCTATAGCGATTGCCAAAAATAATTTCCGACCAAACCAAGAGCCAAGGCTGCTGCGCCTCACAGAGGCGCGCTCCGGCGCGCTGCGGGAGCGCGGGTCTGCGACCCGCAGCATGTCCATAGGTTTGCCAATCGGAAATGAATTCTGGCAACCGCTCTAAACTTGAAAGTGTTGCGCCCGAGGCCAGAACAGATTTCGTAGCGCGTAGAGTTCCCAGGCGAAGGGCAAGTAGCCGCCATAACCCAGCAGCGGCATTTCGAACACGTGCAGGAACTGGGCGCCCGGCGTGTGGTAAACCCATTTCGGCCAGGAAAGGGAATTCCACATCTCCCAGAAGAACCCGCAGATGAGCGCGGCCACAGAGAGGGAAACGACCGGACGCCAGTCCCCGTGTCGCAGCGCATCCAGAAAACTTCGGCGTCCAAGCCAAACGTTGACAGGTTCGAGGATCATGAAAATCGAAACCCACACCAGCGGGTAACAATAGTTGGGCCAGGCCAGCACCGAAGCGAACATCGCCACACCGGTCAATAGCAGGCCGGCGCAGACCGTGCGGGTGGGCTGAATTTTGGCGCCCTCGGCAAGACGCCGCGTCCATGTGAACGTTCTGACCAGTTCCGCGGTTTCAAAAACAGCGGGCATGACCGTGGAAAAGGACACGGAGCAAAGCAGAATGTATTCGAGGTCGCTGAAGGTCGTGCTGCCCAGATATTCCCAATTCTGGGTTCGCCAGTTGATGACTTCGAACAACCACCATGCGGGAGCCGACAGGAGGAACAGCAGGACGAAATCGCGGGGCGAGCGCATCAGCAGGGAAGTACCGCTCCGATACACGACGAGGGCATCCACGACGAGAATGTATCCCAGCCAGAGCGGGAAAAATAAATAGGCGGTGGGATTGCCGGGCAGCGTCCAGTTCAGCGGCCAGAATACAGCGATGAGGGTTATCCCAATGAGGCCTTGCGGCGTTTTCATTGAGACAATTGCACCTCGATTCATACGGGCTACCTACGTCGCCGCTCGGCCGGCTAAAATGCTTTGAAACAAATCAGCATCCACGTTGCCTCCGCTGACCACACAGCAGACCGAACGGTTGCGAAACATTTCCGGCTGGGCGAGCAGGGCGGCGATGCCCAAAGCGCCAGTCGGTTCGGCTTTGAGATTCGCGAGCGAAAAAAGCAGCCGGACGCCTTCCTTGATTTGTTCCTCTGAAACCTCGACGATTCCAGACAATCCCTCGCGCAACACGGCCCAGTTGTGTTTGCCCAGGCTGAGAGTTCGCACGCCGTCAGCGATGGTCTGGGGTTCGCTTTCGTTCGCAATGATGTGGCCGGCCTTGAGCGAGCGCGCGGCATCATTGGCCACCGAGGGTTCGGCGCCCACCACGGCAATCCTTTTGCCGGCCTCGCGCAAGCCCTGGATAATCCCTGAAGTCAAGCCGCCACCTCCGACAGGAGCGATGATAAAGTCGATCCTCCGGTCCAGAGAGGCGAGTTCAGCTCCCAGAGTCGCATTGCCCTCGATCACCAACGGGTCGTCGTAGGCGCTGGCAACATAGGCGTCGGGGTGTTCGCGGGCGAGTTCGCCGACACGGGCGCTCCGGCTCTTGCTACGCACATCAATCAGATCGACCGCGCCCCCATACTCGCGAACGGCATCGAGCTTCACCCGGGCGGAGGTCTGCGGCATAACGATGATGCATGACTTGCCGACAATCTGGCAGGCGCGAGCCATGGCCTGACCGAAATTACCGGACGAAGCAGCAATAATGCGGGAATGCGGCACGTGCGCAGCGACATTATAGGCAGCGCGAAACTTAAAGCTGCCGGTGTGCTGAAAGGTTTCACTGGCAATCAGCAAGTCCACACCCAATAGCCTGGCGAGACGCGGCGCTTCGATGATGGTGGTGGCTCGGATGACTTGCTGAACTGGCAGAATGCTGTGAGGCTGAACCATGTGGCAAGATTAGTCGCTTCGCTACTGGAACTCAATGCTGTGCGCTGCCTCCAAATTCAATCATCAGGCATTTTTCGCTCGACCGTTTGCCCGACTTGACTTTGATCCAGCGGAAATTCATTTTGGCAACTGTCTCGCGCGGGCACACGATGACCTTATGAAAACGGCTCACAACTCTTTTGATTCTCTGCAGAAGTTTGATGCAGGCAATGGCCGACAAGGCTTGTTTTACTCGCTGCCTGCCTTGGAGAGAGCCGGCCTGGGTCCCATCTCCCGCCTGCCGGTCTCGATTCGTATCGTCCTGGAATCGGTGCTGCGCAACGTTGATGGGAAGAAGGTTTCCGAGGCGAACGTCCGCGCTTTGGCACAATGGAAACCAACGACTCAGCGGGTGGAAGAAATCCCGTTCGTGGTCGCGCGGATCGTGTTGCAGGACTTTACGGGTGTGCCGCTGCTGGTTGATTTGGCAGCGATGCGTTCGGCGGCGGCGCGATTGGGAAAAGATCCGAAGATCATCGAACCGCTGGTGCCGGTCGATTTAGTGGTGGATCATTCCGTGCAGGTGGATTTTGCAGGCAGGTCCGATGCGATTCAGCGAAATCTGGAAATGGAATTCAAACGCAACCGGGAGCGTTACCAGTTTTTGAAGTGGGGCACACAGGCATTCCAGAGTTTTAAAGTTGTGCCTCCAGGAATTGGGATCGTCCACCAGGTGAATCTGGAGTACCTCGCAAAAGGAGTTCTGGACAAAGACGGCATTTACTTTCCGGACACGTTGGTGGGGACGGACTCGCACACGACCATGATCAACGGCCTGGGCATCGTGGGCTGGGGTGTCGGCGGCATCGAGGCCGAGGCAGGCATGCTGGGCCAGCCGGTGTATTTCCTGACGCCCGATGTCGTCGGCGTGTGCATGACGGGCACACTGGGCGAAGGCGTGACCGCGACCGATCTGGCGCTGACGGTGACTCAGATGCTTCGGCAGGCGAAGGTGGTTGGCAAGTTCGTGGAGTTTTTTGGCGAAGGCGCTGCCGCGCTTTCCGTCGCGGATCGCGCCACGATTGCAAACATGGCGCCGGAATACGGAGCGACCATGGGCTTCTTCCCGATCGACGAGGAGTCATGCCAATATTTTCTGGCCACAGGCCGCAGCGACGAGCAGGTCACCACGATTCGGAATTATTTCAAAGCCCAAGGTTTGTTCGGCATGCCGCTTCGCGGCCAGTGCGATTACAGCTCGGTGCTGGAACTGAACTTAAGCGATGTGCAACCCAGTGTGGCTGGTCCCAAACGCCCGCAAGATCGGGTGAGTCTGCCCGACCTGAAACAGAAGTTCATCGAACTGTTTCAGGCGTCCGTGCAAGAAAACGGCTACAACAAACCGCTGGAGGAAATTGGCAGGCGTTTTTCGACGAAGTTTTCCACGGAACCACAGCCCCTCACGGTCTCAGGCGGCGGCCAGCAGGAACCGGAAACGGCTCCTGTGCCGGTCGCCGGGCCTCATGGCACGGCGAAAGACACCAACGCATTGACGGAACTGGAGATGATGAACAATCGTCCCACTCCGGACACAGTGGTCCAGGCGCCCGAGCCCGCGCCGCAGCCGCCGGTCGATTTGGGCCATGGCGACGTAGTGATCGCGGCGATCACGTCCTGCACCAACACGTCCAATCCCAGCGTGATGCTCGGCGCCGGGCTGCTGGCGAAGAAGGCCGTCGAAAAAGGCCTGCAGGTGCGACCGACGGTGAAGACGTCATTGGCGCCCGGCTCGCGGGTGGTGACGGAATATTTGAAGAACAGCGGGTTACAGCCTTATCTTGACCGGCTCGGTTTCAATCTTGTGGGCTATGGTTGCACGACCTGCATTGGCAACTCCGGCCCCCTGGATCCGCGAATCGAGGATGTCATCGTCGGCAATGACGTCATCGCTGCGTCGGTGCTTTCGGGCAACCGCAATTTTGAAGCGCGGGTCCATCAAAGTGTGAAAGCTAACTTCCTGATGAGCCCGCCGCTGGTGGTCGCCTTCGCGCTGGCCGGACGTGTGAACATCGACATGTCACGCGAGCCCCTGGGTAAAGGGAAGAATGGCCAGGACGTTTACCTGTGCGACATCTGGCCCAGCATGCGGGAGATCCGCGAGCTTTTGCGCTCTTCGTTCAGCCGGGAAACGTTCCGCAAGATGTATCGTGACTTCGCATCACAGAACCCGATGTGGAACGAGATTCCGTCTTCGACGGGCAACCTTTACGAATGGCAGCCCGATTCAAGCTACATTCAAGAACCGCCTTTTTTTGAAGAGTTCTCTTTGCGTGCCTCGCCCATCGTCGAGATTCGCAGGGCGCGGCTGTTGGCGATGTTTGGAGATTCGGTTACGACGGATCACATCAGTCCCGCGGGCGCCATCAAGGCGAATTCGCCGGCCGGATTGTTTCTGCAGTCGAAGGGCGTGACGGTACAGGATTTCAACAGCTACGGCGCGCGGCGGGGTAACGATCGGGTGATGGTGCGCGGCACATTCGCGAACGTGCGCATCAAGAATCTCCTGTTGCCTGGCACCGAAGGGGGCGTGACCAAACATTTGCCTGACGGCGCTGTCATGCCGATTTACGACGCCGCTATCAAATACCAGCAGGAACGCGTGCCGCTGATGATTATCGCAGGACAGGAATATGGCACGGGCAGTTCGCGCGACTGGGCGGCCAAGGGAACCGCATTGCTCGGAGTCAAGGCGGTGGTGGCGCAAAGTTTCGAGCGCATCCATCGGTCGAACCTGGTCGGCATGGGAGTATTGCCCTTGCAATTCAAGGAGGGCGTGTCCGCCCAGACACTGAAGCTCGACGGCACCGAGCTTTACGATGTGTTGGGTCTGGACGGCAATCTCAAGCCGCAACAAGACCTCAACCTGCGGATTACCCGTTCCAGCGGGCAAGTAGAAGAGATCGTTGTGAGGTGTCGCATCGATACACCCATCGAGATCGATTATTATCAGCATGGCGGCATTCTGCCTTATGTGCTGCGCCAACTGGCGTCTGCAGCTTGAGGGCAAACGCGGCGGCTGCCTGCGGGCTTCGTATAAAGGGAAACTTCCAACACACAGCAATCCATGCCGCTATGTTGGAAGTTTTTTCGGCCAGGAGGGAGCCGAGATTCTAACAGTGCCGTCTAGTTGGAGCGGAAGAAATCGTCACAGTCTATGACAGAGCTGTCATCAAAGCGCCTGTTTGGACCAGCCGATCGGACCAGAATTCCATTGTCAGAAAAGTAGATCCGCAGGGCCGTGCCCCAAGGATCGACGAATTCACCCTTCTCATTGAGGTTGTTTTTGCGGCCCACGAGAATAATCACATTCTTGGGATTCTGACCTTTAAGGGCTTTGGCAATCTCGGGGTTGCTGCCGCTGGGGTAGCTCCCTACGTACTCTTTGTATTTTTGGCACCCGTCAAAAAGATTGAAGACATCTTCGTTGAACCGGGTGGTCCGCGCATTGACGCGCCAGGTTTTCCAGGCTTGGAAAGTCCAGCCTGCACCAACCACCAGTGTTAACAAGCCAATGACTAAAAGAATGCGCTTCATAGCGACCAGATGTTCAGCACGCCGGGTGCCAATGGCTGACGACGGGCCGACGGGCGCTACGGGGCCTGATTTCCAGGGGGTGGGGCGGTGCTGTTCCGGACAACGATTTCCGCTCCCAGGCGTTTAGACTCAGGACGTTCGCCCCGGAATAATCTCAACATCGATTCCATGGCGGCGACTCCTAAACGCAATTTTGGCTGGCGTATGGTGGTGAGCGGGATCCGGAAGTATTCGCTGGTCAAAATGTTCCCGAAACCCACGATGGACAAATCTTCCGGTATGCGCAGTCCCTGGTTGAGAAAGACCATCGCGGCGCCGATGGCGACCAAATCATTGACTGTCTGAACGGCGGTGGCTTTAGGCGCTTCGTTGAGCATTTGCAGCGCGGCCTTTTCGCCTTCCTCAATCGTGCTGCCCGCGTTGAACACCAGACTGTCTTCAAGTTCGACTTGGGCCTCTCGCAAGGCGCGGCGATACCCCTCGAGCCGCTCCTGTGCGGAAGGGACAGCCGGCGATCCCGTGAAAAAGGCAATCCGCTTGTGCCCGAGCTCCAGGAGATGACGTGTGGCCGTATAGCTGGCCGAGAGGTCATCCGTCTCCACATTGACAAACTGCTGGCAAAACGGAGCGCGATGTCCGAGAAGCACCGTTGGGGTACGGCGTCGCAAAAGCTCTTCATAAATAGGCGCACGTGGTTCCAGCCGATAGACGGGCACGATGAACAGGCCATCGACTCGACGCGACAACATGCGGCGAATCACCACTTCTTCCCGTTCCGGAATATTCAAGGAATGCGCCATGATCACGTCGTAGCCCAATTCGTAAGCTTGTTCTTCAATCGCCATCACGACCCGAGCATACACCGGGTTGGTTGCGGCGGAGATGATTAGACCAAAGAGCTTGGTGGTCTTGTTGCGCAGGCTTTGGGCCATGGAGTCCGGCATGTAACCCATCTCTTGCGCCAGAAGCCGCACGCGGACCTTGGTGGCGTCGGATATGTCCGGGGCATCTCGCAATACCTTCGAAACGGTCATCACAGACACGCCCGCTCGCAATGCGATGTCTTTCAAGCGAACCATAAAAGCCCTTTCCGGTGGCGCGTTCCGACTTGCGAGTTGAAAGAACACGTTCCGTCGCGTGAACGCGAAGCTCGAACGGCGGGGGAACGGGGAGCTTTGTCACACATACGATCCGCTCCAGTTTAGTTTCCGGCGTAATGTTTCAAAGAATGAACTGCCTGCCAAATGCAGCAGCCGAATTTCATCGCGACTTCGCCGGATATTGATGATATCTCCCGCAGCCAAAGAAATCGGCGGCTGGCCATCGGCCGTTAGAACAGTTTCCAGTTTCCTGCTGAGCACTTTGACCTGGACCGTTGAGGAAAGACTGACGACGACGGAACGATTGGAGAGGGTATGCGGGCAAATCGGGGTGAGAGTAAAGACCTCCGCTGACGGGCTGACGACAGCCCCGCCGGCGGCCAGAGAATACGCGGTGGAGCCGGTGGGCGAGCAGACTATCAAGCCGTCGCATCGATAGCGCGTTAAAACCTCGCCATCCACAGCAACGCCCAGTTCGATTAAACGTGGGGCGGCGCCCCGGGTAATAACGAAATCATTGAGGGCCCGCGCCGAGAACGGCTTTCCACGGGCTTTGCCATCAGCCTCAATCAAGGGACGGGTTTCAAGAACGGTTTTGCCGTTCCAAATCTGCTGCAAGGCAACCGGTAATCGGCGCGACTGCACATCGGTCAGGAACCCCAGACCACCGACATTGATGCCCAGAATTGGAGTGCTTGAACCGGCGACTTCCCGCGCGACCCGGAGCATGGTGCCATCGCCGCCGAATACCATGAGCAAGTCAACCCGTCTCGTCAGCGCAGCGGCGTCCGGGCAAGTTTCAACCTTCAACCCGGCGAACTGCGCGGTAGCCGCATCGGTCACGACGGATCGATTACTGGCTGTGATCAACGCGGCAGCCTTTCGAATCAGGTTCCGGGACGAGCTCTTTTCCCGATTGGCCATGAGCCCAATGGAACGATTATTTGTGGCCGGTCTTTTCAATCAGCACCAGGAATTCCTTGTTGCCTGCGGGCCCGAGCAGAGGCGACTCCGTGATTTGGCGCCATTGCAAATGTGGCTGCGTGGCGACGAAGTCTTCCAGCTCCCGCAGCACTCGCGCGTGAACCGAGGGATCGGTAATCACGCCTGCGCCTTTGTCCGCTTCAGCCTTGCCTGCCTCGAATTGCGGTTTGATCAATGCGATGATTTTACCGGATGGCTGCAGCAATGCAACCGTGGGCGGAAGGATTTTACGCAGAGAGATGAATGAGCAATCGATAGTGACCACATCAACGGCGGCAAAGTCCCTGGGAAAGATGGCGGGAGTGATATCTCGAGCATTAACTCCTTCCATCGCGACCACCCTCGCATCTTGGCGCAGTTTCCAGGCAAGCTGGCCGCGCCCTACATCTACCGCGTAAACTTTCGCCGCGCCATGCCGCAGCAGGCAATCGGTGAATCCGCCGGTGGAGGCGCCGATATCCATAGCGGTTTGGCCATGGACATTGAGGTGGAAGTGCGCAAGGGCATGCTCCAGTTTGAGGCCGCCACGACTCACGTATTTCTCCCCTTCCACTAACGCGACCTCGTCCTCGGGCTTGATCTTGTCGCTGGCTTTGCGCGCGAGTTGGAGGTTGACCCTGACGCGGCCCGCGAGGATGGCGCGTTTGGCTTTTTCGCGACTTTCGCACAGGCCGCGTTCGACCAGCGCCTGATCGAGACGTGTTGTCATCCGTGGCCAAATGTCCAAAGTCCGCAGCCCAAGGTCAATCCCTCTGGCGCGAAATGGACCTCAGATTCGAGAGGGGAGATTAACCGAGACTCTTTTGAGCTTCGCGGAAGGAATGAAGAAACAGGTCGTTGTCCGCGACCGCCTTTTGGATGAGTTGAATGAGCAGGAACATTTCGGAAGGATTGACAACGGCATGCACACCCTGTTGAAATGCCTGCAAGGGGTTGAAGGTGGCCAGGGAAAATCCGAACAATATCATCACGGCGTGTCGACGCTGGCTCATGGACATGCGCTGCACGGCCAGGAGGCTCTCATTTTCCTCGGGTGCCGTGGCTGAAAAGCATTCTTCCAAAATCACCACCTGGTAAGCAACCTGGCCGAACTTGTGGAGAAATTCTCCGTGGTTGACGGCGGTATGCACTTTAAAGCCGAGTTGATCCAGGGCCGTTTTGGCGGTGTCGAGCAACTCCGGGGTGCTCAAGCCGAGCAGGGCCGGTTTGTCGGTGGGCGTAAGAAAATCAAATTCGACGGACATAGCTTTACTTCAACTTGAGTGTGCTGGGAATGGAGGGCGGCTTGGCGCCCGAGGGCGGAGTGCTCATCCGCAGATCCGAGATGCTGCTGGTCATTTCCCCGCGACTCTTTTTGATGTTATCGATGCCACGTGTGACGTGACCGCGTTTGCTGCAATAGAGCAAAGCCGTTTCCTCGGTGATAATGCCCCTTTTGTAGGCCTCCAGGCATGCGGTATCAAAGGTCCGCCAGCCGAAGGTGTTACTGGCATCGATGATCTCGTAGAAACTTTTGCCTTCGCTCTCACCCAGCATGATGCTCTCTTTTGTGCGGAGATTTGCGCCCATGATTTCCACCAGCGGATAACGACCGCCACTGATTTTTGGCGCCAGGCGCTGGCTGACAACCCAACGCAACGTGTCGGCCAGGCGGTAACGAATCTGATCCTGTTCTTCCGGCTCGAACAAACCGAGGATGCGGTTGATGGTCTGACCAGCATCAATGGTGTGCAGCGTGCTGAACACAAGGTGGCCGGTCTCGGCCGCGCACAAGGCAATTTCAACTGTGGCTCGGTCGCGCATTTCGCCCACCAGAATCACTTTTGGCGCTTGGCGCAGAGCGGCCCGCAACCCGTTTGCAAACGAGTCGAAATCTGTGCCGAGTTCGCGCTGATTGATCGTTGCCTTCTTCTGCGTATAGACAAATTCAATCGGGTCTTCGAGGGTGATGATATGAATCGGTTTGAGGGCGTTAATCTCCTCGATCAGCGACGCCAGCGTCGTGGATTTACCGGAACCGGTCGCGCCGGTCACCAGCACCAGGCCGGTTTTTTCTTTGGCAGCTTGCAAGATTACCTCGGGCAGGTTCAAATCGCCGATGCTTGGAATCTGCGCATTGAGTTTGCGCAGCACGATGGAGTAGTTGCCGCGCTGGGCGAAGATGTTGATACGAAAACGCGCCCGATCGGCAAGCGAATAGGAGGAATCACAAGACCCGCTGCGGAGCAGGTCCTCCGTCAAACGGGGACTGCCAGCAATGATATTGAGCGCGATCATCTCGGTTTGGAAGGGAGTCAGCTTTTCGATTGGAGGTTGCACCGGCACAGGAACGAGCTGTCCGGCGGCTTCAACCTGGAGCGGTCTATCAACCGTGAATATGAGATCCGACACCTCCTTGTTGGATTCCAACAAGGTGGCCAAAATATAATCGAGCTCGTTACGTCGCATAATTTAATTGGGCTTCGGACGACACGGAAACTGCAAGTTGACGCTTACGTCTCATCGTCCAATGGTGGCGTTGACAGGAAAGGCCGGAATTTCTTTTTATCGATGCACTTGTCGTAAGCTTCCTCGGCCGCGATGCGCTTCATCTTCATCAGATCCATGATGGAGTCATCCAACGGCTGGTTCCCCAGTTTCTTGCCGACCTGAATCATGCCCGGCAGTTGGTGGGTTTTGTTTTCACGCACCAGGTTGGCAATGGCTGTGGTGAACACAAGAATTTCCAAGGCAGCGACACGGCCCTTCTTGTCCACGCGTTTGAAAAGATTTTGAGCGACCACGCCTTTGAGCGATTCAGAAAGAGTCGCGCGAATTTTGTTCTGCTGGTCGGCAGGGAAAACATCGATGATGCGGTCCACCGTTTTCGAAGCGCTGGGCGTGTGCAGCGTGCCGAAGACCAGGTGACCAGTGCTGGCAGCGGTGATAGCGAGTTCGATCGTCTCCAGATCGCGCATTTCGCCTACCAGTATGATATCGGGGTCTTCACGGAGAGCCCCGCGCAACGCGGCTGCAAACGACTGAGTATGAATGCCGACTTCGCGGTGATTGATCAGACAATTCTTGCTTTCATGCACAAACTCAATCGGATCTTCAACCGTGATGATGTGGTCTTTCCGGTTCTTGTTGGCATAGTCGAGCATCGCGGCCAGCGTGGTGGATTTGCCCGAGCCGGTTGGACCGGTCACGACTACCAAACCCTTCTGCAGCATGCAGAATTTTTTGAGCACCGCGGGCAGCGGAGCGTCGGCCTTTTCGAAATCTTCAAACGACCAAACCTTGCTCGGAATCTGGCGGAACACGGCCGCGATGCCATTCTTCTGGTTGAAGAAATTGGCGCGGAAGCGGGAGACATTCGGGATTTCATAACCGAAATCGATGTCGCCCGTTTCTTCAAAGCGCTTAATCTTATATTCCGGGGCGATCTCGTAGAGAATGGCCTTGAGCGCGTCGTTTTCCAGCGGAGGATAATCCACCCGCTGAAGTTCACCGCGAATACGGAGAATGGGCGGATTGCCGGTGGATAAATGCAAATCCGAGGCGTTCTGCTCGAACATTAAATTGAAGAAGGCGTCAATTTTTGCCATACAGGGACCTCAAGCTAGCAAAACTGATACCGCAACCTGTCGGCTCCGGAACATAATGGCTGGGGTGTCCAAAATACTGGCAGACGAAATCCAGGCGCATGGGGTCATCTCCTTGGCGCGCTTCATGGAATTGGCCCTCTACTGCCCACAATATGGCTATTATGAGCGCGAGGAAGCTGTAATTGGCCGGGCTGGAGATTATTACACCAGCGTAAGTGCCGGCAGTTTATTCGGGGAATTGCTGGCTTTTCAGTTTGCTGAGTGGCTGGAACAACTAAGCGTTCGACCGCTTCGGCTGGTTGAGGCAGGCGCTCACGGCGGCAATTTGTGCGCGGACATTCTGTCTTGGCTGGCTCAAGGGCGCTCAGCCCTCTATGAGGCCACGGAATACTGGATAGTCGAGCCTTCGGCGATGCGCCAGACATGGCAAAAAGCCAAACTGGAGAAATTTGCCGGTCGAGTGTACTGGGCAGATTCCATCTCCTCGTTAGCTGAATCAGGCGTAACCGGTGTCATTTTCTCAAACGAGTTGTTGGACGCCATGCCAGTACGGCGGCTGGGTTGGGAGGCTTATCAGAGACGATGGTTTGAATGGGGCGTGGCTATGGAAGGCACGAGATTCGTTTGGCAGAAATGCGGTCTCAACCAGGAAGCAGTTGCTGCAGATTTGGAAAATGCCCGCCTCAGTTTCTCGCCTGAACTTGAGGCGGCGCTGCCCGACGGATTTAGCGTCGAGATTTGTTCCGCCGCCGCGACCTGGTGGACGCAAGCCAGTCGGGTTTTGGCTTCCGGTAGATTGATGACGATCGATTTTGGTTTCAGGGTTGAAGAACTCCTGGCTTCGGGACGACAGCGCGGAACATTGCGGTCCTATCATCGTCACCATGCAAACAGCGATCTCCTCGCCCATCCGGGCGAGCAGGACCTGGCGGCTCACGTCAACTTTACCCAGCTCCAATTTGCCGGTGAGGCTACGGGACTGCAGACCGAAAGCTTGCTTTCACAGGAGCAGTTCCTGACGCGGATCGCATCAAGGATGTGGGACGAATCCTCATTCGGTCGGTGGACCTCGAAACAAGCGCGCCAGTTCCAGACCTTGACGCATCCAGAACATTTGGGCCGGCCTTTTCGTGTGTTGATCCAATGCCGGCAGGGTTGAAGATGGTCAACCGGTCACCTCCGCTCGGGGTCCTCACCAACTCGCTGGCTACAAGGTTCGCCTATTTCTTCTTCTTGCTCTTGTGCCGGCCCTTGAACGTCAGTTCGGCGATACCGGACTTGTCCAGTTCACTCAGACCTTCTTTGATCATCCGATCGTACTGTCTCTTTGTGGCCGCAGCCAGCGGAAGATCCAACCCTTTTTCTTTGGCCAGACTCAGAGCAATGCCGGAATCCTTGGCAGCGTGGGCTGCGGAAAAGAAACAGGAGTGCTCGCGATTTTGCATGTCTTCGCCATCGGTTTGCAGGACGCGTGAATTGGCGCCGGTCTGCGAAAACACTTCACGCAACATGGCAAGGTCAAGCTTAAGCGCCGCGCCCAATCCAAGACCCTCGGCGAGCGCGGCCGTGTTGATGTTCATGACCATATTGACCAGCGCCTTGACGTCGGCGGCCTGGCCCGCCCTGCCGATGTAGCGCATGGACGAGCCGAGCTTTTCCAGAATCGGCTTGGCGCGTTCGAACGCGCTCTCTGTGCCGCCGCACATCAGGTAGAGAGTTCCTTCACGCGCTTGTGTGATGCTCGAGGCCATGCAGGCCTCCAGGGATTGCGCGCCCGCTTTTTTGGCCGCCTTTTCCACTTCCACATGCACGCCCGGAGTAATGGTGGCGCAGTTGACAAAGAGTTTCCCGCGCGCGCTCGTCAACAAACTGTCGCTCTTTTTTGGCGGCGCGTAGATCTTTCGCATCGCGTTATCATCCGTCACGACCGTGAAGATGACATCCGCCAGTTCGGTGACTCGCGCCAAACTCATGCACGGTTCGGCGGCAATCTCCTGGGCCAGCGATTGCGCCGATTCAGGGCGGACATCGTGCACTGCCACCACGGCATATCCAACATCCTTGAGTCGGCGCGCCATATTTGCGCCCATCCGGCCCACGCCAACGAAACCAATTCTCTCAGTCATAATGCTTCCTTTGCTTCGGGGATTAACTTTTTTGGAATTCCGGGTAAAAAGGATTGTGCCGTTTCTCTTCGCCGACAGTTGTCAGCGGGCCGTGGCCCGGACATAGAACGGTCTCATCCGGCAAGCTCAGGATCTTTTTCCGATTGTTGGCCAGTGCTTCGGCATAAGAAACCAGCCCGCCGCCCATCGAACCCGCAAAGACAGCATCACCGACCACGGCCAGAAGTTGCTCCAGGCCCGAAACGACATAGGTGATACCCCCGACGGAATGGCCGGAGGTTTGGCGCGTTTCGATTTTCAGATTGCCAAGATCGAAGATGCGTCCCTCCGCGAAGCCTTCGGCTCCGGCGGCGGACTCCAATGCGCCAACGTAAGCGGGCGCTCCAGTCTCTTTCTTCAGCCGCACCAGGTCAGCAACGTGATCCGGATGCGTGTGCGTCAGCAGAATCAGTTTGATCGTCAACCCGTTTGCCTTGACGTGTTGGAGCATGGGACTGCAATCAGCCCCGGTGTCGAACGCAGCCGCTTGCTTGCTTCTTGCGTCCCAAATCAGGTACGAGTTTACTGTCATGTCTTCCCAGGCAGTGTTGAATTGGGCTAGGCCACTGATTTGCACCGGCTTCGGATACCAGGCTTTCTTTGCGCTATCGACCAGAGTGCTTTCGCCAAGATTCAGTGGTTTGGCCAGTTTTCGGATCGCGAGTTCGAGCACTTCACCTGCTTTCACTCGGTTCAACTCCTCGCTGGTTGCCTGCGCCTGTGCGGACAAGGCTTCGGGACTGAGCTTTAGTCCGCGCTGGGCCTTCCCGATGATGTCGGCAAAATTGTCTTCCAATGGGATCGTTGCCATGAATTGCGCGAAGGATAGGTGATCCCGCACGTGAAGAGAACAAAAAAGTATGGAACGGACGATTTTGCAGAGTTTGCTTTCCGCGGGCCGCTCATGACCCAGCTACAGCAGCTCGGAGCCAAAACCTGTGCCGGACAGGCGTGGCTTGGCGACAGCTTTTCGGCGTAAATCGCGGCTCCGAATCACCTTAACGTGCGTGCGCTTTCGCCTGCTTCTGATAGATTGATGCATCCAAAACTCCTTGAGCGGCGGATATGATCACAAAAGACCCGAACTAAATGGCGCGTGGAGACGGCTCAAAACAACCTGCTTCGCTTCCCGGCTCCCATCGAGCCCTGCAAAGTGCTATTGGACGCAGAGTGGCGTGAGGACGCGCGGTTGCTGGCCAGGATAGCCGGCAAATGCCCTGAATCGCTCGCTGCGTTATACCGTCGCCGTGGCAGCGTCGTTTATTCGCTTCTGGTTCGGATGCTCGTTAACGAAATGGAAGCACAGGAAGTGATGCAAGATACCTTCGTCCAAATATGGCGGCGCGCGGGCGAGTACGACCTTCGGCGCTCTTCTCCGATGGCGTGGATGATCATGATGGCACGCGGCCTGGCGATGGACAAGCTCCGGGCCCGTTTACGACACAGCGCAACTCAGCAGGCATACGAGCGCGAAGTGGCGTCGCTCGTTTTCGAGGAGATGACCGTCACGCGGCAGACGGAACACGGCGAGCTGGCCGCAGCTTGCGCCGTTGCGCTGCGCAACCTGCCGGAACCGCAAGGACGCGCGCTTCAACTCGCCTTTCTTCGCGGCTGGACACACGAAGAAATCGCGCGCGCTGAGAACCAGCCGCTCGGCACCATCAAAGCCCGGATTCGCCGGGGCCTGCTGGCGTTGCGCCGCGCACTGAAGGATTACCATGGCTGAACCACGACCATTCGAAGACGAAGCGACGCTTTATGTGCTGGGCCGGCTGGGGCGGGCTAAGCGCCGGCGATTCGAGGCGCGCCTGAAAACATCACCGGAACTGCGCATCCTGGTGCGCGATCTCGAAGCTGGCACGGTCGTTCTTGCCATAGCTATGCCCGAGCATCAGCCGCCACCGCAAATGTGGGATCGCATTCACGACGCTGTGGCGCATGAAGCAGAGAGGAAAGTTGTCGCACGTTCTTTCTTGTTCGCGTTGTTTCGCAGCGGGTGGGCGGCGGCCGCGTGCATCATGATCGGTTGGCTCATCTACGCGCTCTGGGTCCTTGATTCGCACGAAATGTCCCCAGCGATTCTTTCCGGGGAGCTTTCCCAGAGTGACCCGGAGCCGCGCGGCGTCGCCGGCGCAGAAGCGGCACGCCACTTGCCAGAGCCGCGCGGTCCGATCAATGTCGCGCCAGCGCCAGGCACGACACCGCTCGTCCGGGCAGGCGACGTTGCCGCACTGCGTCGGGAGATTCGGGACTTGGAGGACCAGCTGGCCCACATGTCACAAGTGCTCACGCAGCAGCAAACGTTTCCCTCCTCGCCAGGCCAACTGGCATTTTTTCATCTGGTTCCCACGTCGGGGGATGGCACCACGGCTCGGGCCGTGAAACCGCCCTCACCGGAGTTGCAGCGCGCACTCCTCATCGGTATGGCGCGCGAGCTGGGTTGGTTGCGACCATCCACAGCGACTCCGCCTGCGAATGCCGAGAAGCAGTCCGAACCCGAGAGTCAGGAATCCGAGGCCGCCGAGGCCGCCGATCTTGGAGTCAAATTCGTGGACTTGCCGACAGAGCCTGGAGGCCAACCGGCTGCCGCTTCGCCCATAGGAAAAGAGGAAGCAAAAAAATTGAAGTCCATCCTTGCGGAAACACCGACGGCGCCAGCGGAGACGGCCACTCCCAATCTATCCGAAACCGCAACGCCGGACGAAAGTGCAATGCCAACCGAAAGCACCATTCCAGCATTCCGTTCCGGTACCAACTTGGTTTTGGCGATCGACTCTTCTGTCGTCCCATCTCTCGGAACAAACGCCGTGACTGTCTGGACCGCGCCTCGTCCCGCACCGTTTCAAATCCGGGGTTGGGCTCGAAACGATTGGCCTCCAGCAATGGCGTCCGTAAACGGAACTGGCTCCACTTTGTCTGCGCTTGGAACTTTCACAGTTGGAAACGCTCCCACCTTGTTGACCATTCCCTTGGGTAGTCCGAGCGCGGGAGCTCCGGGGACCCTCATCTTTACCGTCGGTGGCTCGCCTAATGGACCTTTCACGGGCCCAGTTATGTACTTTTCTCCTTCACCGTAAAAAACTCCATTCAGCCTCTGCGACCCTTAACAACACGAAACACATGAAAAACTCATTTCGATATTTCCGATTGGGCAGTGCGATACTCTTACTGGTGGCACTGCCACTCATCTCGACCGCGGCTCCGCCCCATTGTGGGATCCAAGGCCGCACGCACGTTTATAGCGGCCCAATCTTTGTAGGGCCGCCGCCTGCAGTGTCGCCCGCCGTCGTCACCATTTTTCCGGTCGCCACCACGTTTACAGTGGTTTCGGTCCGGTCAGGCCGGGTGGTGGCGTACGGTAGTAGCGATTCGAACGGGAATTTCAGACTTCCGCTTCCACCGGGCCGTTACATTGTCGTACCTGACGAGATATCCGACACGCTCTTCTGTTCGTATCGCACGCCTGAACCATTCGAGGTCACAGTACGACCTGGCACATTCACCGGAGCCGGCTTCACCTACATCGCAAATTGCCACCGCATCATCATCCCCCATTTCTCAGACCTGGTGCGTTAGACAACTCGACCCGAAGCAGAAAGGCCAACATGAAAACACGTCTCTACGACTTAACACTGCTCGCGATAGTGACCATCCGGTCCCGATCGGTTTTACTGCCCGACTTTCTGCCAACCCGCTCGCAAGCCGAAAGGAAATCGGCCTGTGCTTCTTCCTCTCCTCACGATATTGCGTGGGGAGAGGATTCTGACGGTCCGCCGCTGTTTCCGCGCATTCACATTTTGTGACACACGAAGGGGCGCTTGTTTTTGCTGAAACGTCACCAGATCGACCTTGAACTGCTACTTGATTCACACATTCTAGGGTCGTACAGCAGGCAGGTTGAAACAAAGGACCCAGTGCTGACTTCGCCGCAAATGAGTAGGTCTGTATGAAAACCAACTTTTCTGTCCGTCGGATGCGGCTATTCATCTGCATCCTCACACTTTGGGTCTCGCCGCCAGCGGTTCACGCCCAAATAATCAACAGTAGTAACTCGGCTCCCTTGCTCACCATCACCTATCCGACTAACCGAGCCAGATTCATCGCACCGGCTGACCTTGGCATCTCGGTAGCCGTCAATGACCCGGATGAACGCGTGGGGCAGGTCGAATTCTTTGCCAATACGAACCTGATCGCCATCAGTGAGTTGCCATTGCCACGTAGAAGGAGACCTCCGTGGTTTTATGGGGTGGTCGGCCTGTCGTGGTCCTTTGTACCGGTGGGCGAATACACTTTGACTGCGGTGGCACGCGGGATGTTGGGAGAGCATCTCGGCACTTCGGCGCCGGTCAAGATTACCGTCGAATTCTCCTGCGAACACGGCATCGTCATTCTGCCTCAAGTGAGTGGCAGGGTGCAGTTCTTCCCGGAATTCGGTCTTATGTATGCGGACGCTGGCAACGACCTCCAGCCTCCTCAATCGATGTACGATAAAACAACCGCCGACAACCGCGAATTCCGCCGTGGATTTGCCGAGTTTACAATTCCTGTGCTGCCAGTCCCGATTGACAGCGCGCACCTGGTCCTGACTGCGTCGCCGACATTCGGAGATGAGCACGAACTGTCGTATTACGTTGCCGATCTAACACTCACGACAAACGATTTCGATCAGCCCACTATTCCGTGGAGGACTTTCGCGCTCCCCCCCAACCACGAAGAACAGACTCTCGTCATTGATGTAACGACCTTGGTAGCTCAGTTTGAGGGAGCCAATCTCGGCTTTCGCTTGAAATTGGCAGATGACCCCGCTTTCGATCAGATTGCCACCCGTGGCGCGGGATTCAATCCGCCACGACTGGTGCTTAATACGTGCTCCAATTCGCCGCCGCGCGTCAGCATTTTTGTTCGCGATCCGATCGCATCAGAGCGGCAATGGCTGCGCCGCCGCAATCCGGCAGAATTTGTCGTCTGGCGCGCCGGTCCGACGAATTCCGCGCTGACGGTTTACTATTCAGTGAAGGGCTCGGCGGCAAACGGGATCGACTATGAGACTCTCCCCGGTACCGTGACAATTCCCGCCGGCAGACGCTTCGCTCGAGTCATGGTAAGGCCGTCGGATGACAGCATCGTGGAACGCACTGAATCCGTCGTCCTGAATTTAGGACTAACGCCGCCCATCCTCGATCCGAACGCGCGCCTGGCGCTGCCGCCACCGTACCTTCTTGGTTCCCATCGCCGCGCCGCTGCCTTCATCTTCGATAATGATTACCGCCGCTGGTTCGGGAGATGACGCCGAAAAGGGCGTTTGAGAGTTCGCCACGATGGAAGTCGAAAATCGCATTGAGCCCATCTATTTGGGCGTGTTCAACATGCCTGACAAGGTTGCGCGCGAACTCTGCAAGGTCTGAATCGCCGAAGGATGGAGATTGAGACTTAGCAATCGGCTGATCAAAGCAAGTTGCTCGTTGATTTGAGCAGAGGACCAACCTGCCAGATTGGAGCCGCTGAAATAGTTCTGGTTTCCGCGTGTCAGATGATAAGTCTTGATATCGCTCGAAGCGCTTTCCGGTTTGCCCATTTGGAACGTGTCTCCACCAAGCACAGCGGCGATTCCGGGCCAGGAAGACGCGGGAATTTTACCCCGTTGGGCCTGTTCGAACAAAACCTCGCGAGCCTCCGGTGAAGACGCCGAGACCTGGGCCAGCATCTGCAAAGCGGCGGCACGCGTCCCTTTCACGGCCGCATCAGGATCTTGCACCATTTGAATGAGCGCCGGCACACCCGACCCGTCGGAGAGATTTGCCAGCGTGATGGCAGCATAATAATTCCAATTGCCGGTGACCTTGGCCAGATCGACGACGGCTTGGGCCCCACCCAATTGTTGGAGGACTTCGAAGAGTGGCGCGACATCACGCCCCTCCAGTTTTCCGGCGGCAGCCATCGCCAGGGCCTCGTTTGCCGCTGCCACCGCCATCTGACGATATTGTTCGGGCGCCTGCTGTTCCAGGCTGCGCGCCAGCCAGGCGATCTCGCGCGGATCGGATGTGGTCTGAAGCGTTTGCGCGGTGGCCGAAAGTGCTTCGGCGCCACCGATCGCTTGTAATGCCTCCAGCAGCGCCATGCGCATCGAACTCGCGCCCAGCGAGTCTCCACCAGGGACTGACGTGAAGCTGAAGTCTAAATTCTTCTCCAGAAATTCGCTGATGGCTGGAACCGCGACTGCGCCTTGCTGCACGAGTTGTTGGAGGCTCAGTTTCCATTGGGCCGCCTTTTCCGGCGTGATGGGGCCCTGGCTTGGATCCAACTGCAAACTTGCCACGAGTTGGCGCGCGTAAGGCGAAGGTTCTGGCCGCGACGACGCGGGCGAAGAATTAGCGGCGTTGGCCTGCATCGACCGTCGCGGAGCCGGCGGAGGTTCGAGCGGCGCTGCTTCCACTGGCGGAGGTGACATAGGCTGCTGAACGGCCAGGCCATCCGGTGGCCCAGGCGATTCAGGCGGAGTACTTTCGCCAGGCGAGACCGCAGGAGGTTGAGCAAACGGCCCGCCCCTTTTCGTAGAAATCCAAAAACCGATTCCAATCGCCAGCCCGGCACACAGCACAGTCGCGATGAGCAAGGGCGGTCTGATCGCCCCGTCTGATCGACCGCAGCGGTGCCCCAGGACGATTTGTTCCAGACCTTTTTTCATGTCAAGCGCCGTAACCTATCACCGTTCACCCGGTGCTCAACTTTCAAATCGAATACGTTTTGAGCCGGCATAAACGTTCATTCGTTCCCCGCGCAAAAACCCCACCAGCGTTTGATGGCTTTGGTTGGCGAAGTCCACCGCCAGGCTGGAAGGGGCGGAGACGGCGCCGACGATTGGGATTCGTGCCGCCAGCGCCTTTTGCATGATCTCGAAGGAGGCGCGACCGCTTACCATCAGGATGTGGCGGTCCAATGGCAGCAATCCCCGCCGAAAGCCATAGCCCAAAACTTTGTCGACGGCATTATGGCGGCCAACGTCTTCGCGCAGCGCCACCAGTTTCCCTTGCCCGGTGAAAATCGCGGCGGCGTGCAAGCCGCCTGTCCGCTTAAAGGTTTCCTGCGATTCTCTCAAAGTGTCGGGTAGCGCAAGCAGCGTCTTCGCTGCGACGGCGAGCAGGGATTTGATCGGCTTGAAGTGCCGGTGCACCGCGTCGATGGTGGCCTTGCCGCACAGACCGCAACTCGAGGAGACAAAAACGTGGCGCGTGAGCTGGGCGAAATCCACTGACACCGTTGGCGAAAGAAACACATTGATGACATTGCCAAGCGGGTTGCGTCGGCTGGGTTCGATCTTAAGAACGTCGGCCGGCTTTTTGATGAGGCCCTCGGTAAGCAAAAAGCCGATGGCTAGTTCCTCATCATGCCCCGGGGTACGCATCGTCACGCTCACCGCGCGGGTATCGACTCGAATTTCCAATGGCTCTTCGGCGGCGACTTCGTCCGTTTGACGGACGGGAGCGGCTCCCTTTTGCCAGCGCACGACCTTCTTGTTGGCGGTATTCAAGTTCGATTATTCGATCAGCAGGACGCGATAGAACCTCTGCGAAACTCCTGCCACCGTGGTATCTGTCTTGGAAGCCGTATGATCGCTGGCGGTCACAGCGCTGCCAAGGTTAAACCACGCAATGTCGTCGAGATTGGATTTGTACTGCACGCGGTAGCGCCTGGCAGGGATCGCGGTCCACGACAGCGTGACCGTTCCGCTGTTCAGTTGGGCGACAAGGTTTGAGAGGATAGGCGCAGGGATGGCGTCGAAGAATCTGAGGATGTCGAACATGTAGCTCTCGCGCACGGCCGCGTCGGTGATGGCCTCAAATGGAAATCCAAAATAAACAACCCTGCTTCCGGTCGAAGCATCCACATGTTGGATGGCGGCCGGGCCAGTGCTGGCGCCCGAATAGTGAATCGCCGCAGTCGCGCCACCCAAAGGAGTCAGCACGTCGGGATACTGCACAGGGTAAATCCCGGCACGGCCATCATCGAATCGGCCATCGGCGTTCCCTGCGAAAATGCCGTGAGTCGTGGCCGTGAAGGTGCAGGTGGCTGCGTCGTCATTCGTGTTGCCGTTGAGATCGGCGTGCAACTGGTTGTTCAAAAAGCTCCGGTCCGCCGCTGTGGGGCCGGCATCGCGATCCAGGTCCCACGCGATTTCCGCGCCGGAGACAAACAGATTGCCCCCGGCATTGAGGAACTCAGCGATGCGTGCCTGCTCAGTGGCACTGAAGGTTTCGTCGGCGGTGGATTCCTGTCCTGCCGCCCAAATGACGGACGGATAATCCGTGAGGCGAATCTGATTGTTGATAATGGCTTCGTTCTGGCAGGAGTTGAAGGCCACTCCGTTTTTGCTGAGGGCTTGCCCGTGCTGGACTGCGTAGTCGAAGGAATTCATCAGCAGCGGCTTAATACGGTCGAAGGTTTGAATGCCACCCGCCGGCCCGCCGATGCCGGGGCCAGCAGTCTGACGCACGTTGAGCGGGCGCTCGAAACGATCGAAGCCATTGACAAACAAAACCGGCGAGTCGCCGCGGCTGGAACGGCGGCACCCCACGGTCATCGATGGAAGTGACTCGCCGCCGGAATTCGTAGCCGTCACCCGAAAATACCAGTCCAGGTCTGCGGTCAGATTCGTCAGGATGAGCGAGATGCTTCCGGCGCCGCTTACCCTTGTCGGAAAGCCGAAGCCATAACCGTTCGTGGAGCGATAAACGAGATAGCCGGATGCATTTCCGCCGCCACTTCCGGGTGTGTCCCACGAAACAACGATGCCACCAGTGCTGTTCGCGACGGCGCGCACATTGCGGGGCGGCTCCGGCAGGAACGTCAGCGGCGCGGAATCAAACTCATTCATGTAACGGACAATGGCCTGATAGGAAGCGCGTGCCATCACATTGCGCACCTTTGGATCGCGCATCAGGATCGCATCGTCCCGGCTGTCATGGAATGCGACTTCGATGATGGTCGCGTCAAACTCGTCGTCGATGGAGTCATTGTTTATTTCACCAAAGGCAAAACTGCGGGCGAGAGTCACCAGGTTGGTAGGCGTGGTGGACCAGGGGACTTCAAGATTGGTCTGAGCTGCCATGTCATTGTTAACCTCCAACGCGACCAGTTGCGCCCAGCGAAATTGATTCGGTGTGGCCGTGCCGCCATTCTGAGCTTCGTTGTTGTAAAGACCTCGGCAGCCGCGCGCCCCGCCTGCATTCGAGTGGAAGCTCAGAAAGATTCGCTTGAACATGTTCCCGCGGTCTTCGCGGTTCATATGCCTGGCCATGCGGGGCGGCGCGCCCACGTTGTCGCTGGCGTCATCCAAGTTTGTTCCGTACAGACTGTGGGGAGCGCCGACCCCGATGCTTCGTTGCACCCAGTAACGCGAGCATTCTTCCTCACGTGCATAACCGGAGTTCGTGGCTACACCGGACCCGGTGGAAGTCGGAATGACATCGCCCATCCCATTGCCAAAGCGAATCGCGTCCGCAATCACGACCACGCCGACTGTGGGCGTGGGCTGGAGGTTGCTGATCACAACGGAACCGCTGACGGAGCTCGAGCCGGCATTCAAATAATAGGTGCCGAGGTAAACCCAGCCATTACCGACCATGTAATGCGGCACACGGACGAGTGATTGCCCTCCGGTGTGGTTGATACGGTAGAGTTGGCTTGTGCGGTTGGTTCCGCCCGCCACCCAGGTGTAAACAGGATAGAAGCCTGACGCTGGAATAGTCGGCGTGTAGGTGGCAGTTGTGGTTTCCACTGAAGAGATCGATGCAAATCGATAGGGCACATCACCCATGTCGCCGTAAAAGTTAGCGGTAGCGCTGCTGTCGGTCCATACTCCAAAATACCTGACCGCAGGCGAATCATTGTCCACCACCACTTCATTCGTCTGAAAGCCGACCGGACGAAATGGCACTACCGTCGCGCCCGCATGGAAGCAGTAGGCAACGAACATGTTCATCTGATCGAGATTGCCGTAATCTTCCACGATTTCGTTGTTGTCTCCTCGCTGCGTGTACCAGGCATCGGCCGCATTGTCGTAAGTCCAGCCGTGACCAGCGCTGGTAAAGACGATCCGCCCGGAAAGCGTCCCCGCGATTTGCCCTCGCGCCGGGGGCAAAGATGCAAGAAGAACCAACAGGCAAAACTCCCAAAGCTTCCGGGTCATCGCGCCAGACCATAGCACAGTCGCACCGCCGCTGAAAGTCAGGCTCGCGACTGGGTTGGCAATCTGCGCGCCGGCGTCCTGGACTGCGGCAGTCCTGTGCCGCTTTTAGATTCTGAGTTCGCAAATTCGTGAAAACATCTCGCAGATCTTTACCTTCGCACGATGGAGTCTCAACGCAGAGGTCGCGGAGAAAATGATTGCCTTTGCGTCCTCTGCGAGAACCTCTGCGCCCTCTGCGTTTAAGGCAACCGCTGCGAATTTCAAATCCGTTTGGCTAGACCTAACCCTTCTTCCGCAACTGCACGATGGTTGCGCCTGTTCCACCGTAAAGGGCGCTTGCCAGAGAATAGGAGATGACCTCCGGGTGCCTTGAGAGCAGCGCGTGAACGCTCCGCTGCAATTCACCGATTCCTTTGCCATGAATAATGCGCACCTGAAAAATGCCTTTCCGCCGGCACTCAGCCAGGTACTCCGTCACCACGTCCTTGATGTCCCTGGGTCGGAAGGTGTGCAGGTCGAGCACGCCGTCGATTGGCATCTCGACAGGTTGGCTGTCGTCGGAATTCCCGGCATTCATTTTAGCGCGCACTTCCAGCTTAGCAGCAGATTTTGCACTTGGGCAGCGGTCATTTTGCCGGTAGGATCTGCGTCATGCTGAATTCCGCCGATGCCTTGCGACGCTGGCTGGGCGTATTCTGTCTGGCCGTCGCGGCGGGCATGTTGATCTGGGGACAAACCGTTCTGGAAAGTCATTTGCGAGGCCGGATGTTCCTGATCTATTGGCTTGTTTGCTTTGGTTTTACCATCGCAGCCATTGTCATCGCCTTGCGGGATATACGGGTCTTGAGGCGTCGCACCCGCCAGGAGCAGCGCAAATTGGTCGAAGCGACCCTCGAAGAGGTGGATCACGAACGAAAGGATCGTCAGATCGACCGATGAAATGGCCGTTCCCAGGCGGCCACGCGTCCATGGGATTTGCGAGGCTTTGACATTTCGAGTGCCAACCCCTAGCTTTTTCGAATGGAAACTCTCCATGCTCCATGGCGAATCCAATACATTCTAGCGCCGAAGCCACCGCAATCGGAGGCGTCGCTCTTCACGCGCATCGCGCAATCCAGCGAGGATGAGACTTACAACGTCATCGTTCGGGATCGCACCTGCTTCGCCCTGTTGAACACCTATCCTTACAATGGCGGGCACCTCATGGTCGTGCCTTACAAACAAACCCCCGACTTGAACGGGTTGACCGACGACGAGCTGGCTGACTTGATCAAACTGACTCGCCGGTGTCAGAATGCGCTCAGCCAGGTCATGAAACCGGACGGCTTCAACATTGGCATCAATGTCGGCAAAGTCGCCGGAGCAGGAATCGCCGAGCATGTGCACATTCACGTGGTGCCGCGATGGAATGGCGATACCAACTTCATGCCTGTCATCGCCGAGACCACGGTGGTGCCTCAGGCCTTGTCCGAACTGGCTGCCCAGCTCCGGGCCGCTCTGGCCAGATGAAGACAAGTGACAAGTGGCGAGTGACAAGTGACCAGCCTGGGTCCGGACCTTGGCCGCTCCTCACTCGTCACGGGTCACTCGCCACTCGTCACTGACAATCCGAATGCCCACCGAGACGCTTCACTTCGAAAACGCCCGTTTTGCGCAGCAACTGTTCAGCAACGACACGCGCAACCTCCAGGCGCTGGAGGAGAACCTGGGGGTCAAAGCCACCTCGCGCGAAGGCTGGATCCGGTTGGAAGGCCCGGCTGACGGCGTCGAACGCGCCAAGCAAATGTTTCAGTTGCTGGAGTCTTCCTTGAAGGCAGGAACGCCCGTGCGCAATCGGGAATTCAACCAGGCCTTGAGCGTGGTCAAAGAGGAGGGTGTCTCGGCGCTCAAAGATCTTTATTCCGAACGAATTCACACTTCACCCAAAAAGGCCAGTGTCACTCCCAAGACGACCGGCCAGAAGAAATACATCGAAGCGATCCGCACCCATGACGTCACCTTTGGCATCGGACCCGCCGGCACAGGAAAAACCTATTTGGCGATGGCCATGGCCGTTTCCGCCCTGCGTGAGGAAAGGGTGTCCCGTATTATCCTGACGCGCCCGGCGGTTGAAGCCGGGGAAGCGCTGGGCTTTTTGCCCGGCGACCTCTACGAAAAGATCGAGCCGTATTTGCGGCCGCTGCACGATGCGCTGCACGACATGATGTCGGCGGAGGAGATTCAAAAACAGACGGAGCGGGCCGTGATCGAAATTGCTCCCCTGGCCTACATGCGTGGCCGCACGTTGAATAATGCGTTCGTCATTTTGGATGAGGCCCAGAACTCGACTACCGAGCAGATGTTCATGTTCCTGACCCGGCTGGGCGTCAACTCCAAGGCGGTGATTACGGGCGATATCACTCAGATCGATCTTCCGCCTCACAAGAACTCTGGATTGGTCGAGGCCCATCGCGCGTTGAAACATACCGATGGCATCGCCATGGTGGAATTCAGCAGGCGCGATGTCGTCCGCCATCCGTTGGTGGAACGCATCATCGCCGCCTACGAAGAGCATCGGGGCAAACGCGAATGAGCGGGACCCTGTGTCTGCGCAACCGCCAGCGCGTCTGTCGGATTGAGGCGCGACTGCTTCGCCGAATCGTTCGCCATTTGATCGCGCGCCAGTTGCGGGCGGAGCAATTTGAACTTTGTCTGCATCTGGTCGAGGCGCCGGAGATGGCGCGGCTGAATGAAAAATTTCTTGGTCACGGCGGCTCCACCGATGTCATCACTTTCAACTATGCGGAAGGGAGTGAAACGAAAATTCTGCAAGGGGACATTTTCATATGCCTCGATGAGGCCGTTGCGCAAGCCCGCCGGTTTCGCACCGCGTGGCAATCGGAGCTGATTCGCTATGCCATCCATGCCCTGCTGCATTTAAGCGGCTTTGATGACTCCAGGCCCGCGGAGCGTCGCAAAATGAAACAGGAGGAAAACCGATTGCTCCGGGAGGCATCCCGCGTCTTTGACTTTCAGTCTTTGGGAAAATGCGCATTCGGCAAACGCCAATCGGCAATCTGATGTACCAGCGCACGACGGGCATTATTCTGCGGACGCGTCCACTCACGGAGACGAGCCTGATTGCGTATTGGCTGACTCGCGATTTCGGAAGACTGCCGACGGTGGCTAAAGGAGCGCGCCGTCCCGGATCTCCCTTCCAGGGGAAACTGGACTTGTTTTATCTTGCGGACCTTTCCTTTGTGCGCAGCCGCCGATCGGAGTTGCACATTCTGAGCGAAGCGAGCCTCCTGAAAACTCACCAGGCACTGAGGAAAGACCTCGCCTGCCTGCGGCAAGCCGCCTATTGCGCCGCCCTCATCGAACAAACCACCGAAACAGACACTCCGGTGCCTGGGGCTTTTGAACTGATGGCTGATTTGCTCGGATATTTGCCGAAGCAACCGGTTCAATCACAAACCATCTTGGCCTTCGAAATGAAATGGCTGAACGTCCTGGGGCTAAGACCGGACTTTCAGAAAACCAAGGTCAGTGGAGGCACCGCACAAATCCTGAAGAAATTTGTGGAGGCGGATTGGCAAACGCTGTCACGCCTGAAGTCTGCCAGTGCTCAGATCACCGAGATACGCCAGTTCCTCCACGGCTTTTTAATCTATCATTTGGGAAAGATTCCTCACGGTCGATCCAACGCACTGAATGTCGAAACGAATCTTGGGGCGGGAATAAAACGTTGCTGAAATCGAAACCCACGGCTAGCGTTTGATTATGAACTGGCGGGACGTTTGCGAAGATAAGAATCTGGTGGATTTGCCGTATAAGATTGAGTTGAATCGCCAGGGCCAAATCATCATGAGCCCAACTCGCAACAAACATGGCTTTTATCAGGCTGAAATTGCAATCCTGCTCAAGAAGCTTCTTCCGCACGGATTTGTTTTGACAGAATGCGCTATCGATACGCCGGAAGGGACCTTTGTGGCCGATGCGACTTGGGCGACGCGTGAGCGCTTTGACATCATCAAGGATCAGTTCAGTTGTTCCATCGCCCCGGAAATCTGCGTCGAGATCTGGTCGGAATCCAATACGACCGAGGAAACTGAACGTAAACACAAGCTTTACTTCAAGCAGGGCGCGCTGGAGTTCTGGTATTGTGACAAGGATGGCAGAATCAGCTTCTTTGGTTCGAAAGGTCCGATGACAGTTTCAGACCTTTGTGCGGAGTTTCCGGCCCGCATCAGCGAGTAATGGGCCGGCTCAACTGCTCAGCCGTTTCTCCGTTTTCCGGCTCTACCCATTTGCCATGCTCGCGGATAAGGTCCACCAGGCGATCCACGGCTTCGCCTTCAGGGATGTTGAACTTGATCGGGGTCTTGCCCACGTAAAGGTTGATCTTGCCCGGCGCGCCGCCCACGTAGCCAAAATCGGCGTCGGCCATTTCTCCAGGGCCGTTCACGATGCAGCCCATGATGGCGATCTTTACCCCTTTGAGATGATCGGTCCGCGCTTTGATACGAGCCGTCACCGTTTGCAGGTTGAACAGTGTGCGCCCGCACGAGGGGCAAGCGACATAATCGGTCTTGAAGGAGCGGCACCCGGCAGCCTGCAGAAGGTTGTATGCAAGGCGAAGTGATTGTCCTGCGCCCGGTTCGCCGCGAATTAAAATGGCATCGCCAATTCCATCCGCCAGCAACGAGCCAATCACTACCGAGGCGCGAAGGAGGGCAACGTTTGGCGGCAAGGGCGTGGGATCAAAGTTCAGGCAATCCTTCAAAAGGATGGGATTGTTTTGGCCAAGTCGCTTAAGCCTGGTGGCCAGAAGACGGAAGGCCGTGATGGCGGGCAAGCCGACTCCATCTTTGACCGTCACCAGTTGAGTCTCGCAGTTCAGTTCGAAATCCGCCGTGGGATCAATTTCGTAAACATTCAGCTCTTCGTAAATGGCTTCCGGCTTTACATCGTCCTTCTCCCGGATTTTGGGCGAGACTTTCTCCCAGGCCCCGCGAGTGACGACAACGCGCACGGTTTGTTCCCCGCCGCATCGGACGCCATCATTGAGCGCGATTTCCGGCGTCAACCTGCGTTCGAAGGAAAATGGATCGAAGGGCCAGGCAGGATTCTTAGCCGCCGACGCGAGGAGGCTGTGACTCTTGGCAGTTGAGGGCGTGAGCGTCCGGTCGTCGGCTCTTACAGTGAGAACAGGAATTTGGTCGAGCAAATCCCGGCAAACGACAATTTCATTTGGCGAATCTTCCGTGAGCGAAACGCGGATCGTGTCACCGAGTCCATCGCACAACAGTGAACCGATGCCAATGGCGCTCTTGATCCGGCCATCTTCGCCTTCGCCAGCCTCGGTCACGCCCAGGTGAATGGGATAATTCCAGTCTGGTCCCAGCTCATCGAGCCGCGACGCGAGAAGTCGATAGCATTCGATCATGACCTTGGGATTGCTCGACTTCATCGAGAAGATGAAATTGTGGTAATCGTGCTGGCGCGCAATGCGGGCAAATTCCAGCGCGCTTTCCACCATGCCGAGCGGCGTATCGCCAAAACGATTCATGATCCGGTCGCTGAGGGAGCCATGGTTGGTGCCGATGCGCATGGCGCGACCGAGTTCTTTGCACAACCTCACCAAGGGCGTGAAGCGCTCTTCGATGCGGGTCAATTCCGCGGCATATTGCTCGTCCGTGTATTCCTTGATGACAAACTTCTTCGAGTCGGCGTAGTTGCCAGGATTGATCCGCACCTTCTCGACCCACCGGGCCGCCTCCAGCGCGGCATCCGGTTTGAAGTGGATGTCGGCAACAATGGGCACCAGACAATTGCGCGCTCGAAGCTCGGCCACAATGTTCTTCAAATTCGCGGCATCCTTGACCGTGGGCGCCGTGATGCGGACGATTTGGCAACCGACTTTTGTCAGTTCGAGCGTTTGCTGCACGCACGCCACTGTGTCCATCGTGTCGCACGTGAGCATCGACTGCATGACCACAGGATGGTCGCCCCCGATGACGACTCCGCCCCTGGCCGGGTCACCCACCACGACCTCGCGGGTTTTGCGGCGCTGGTAAGAATAAGGTGACTCGCAGTAACGCATAGCGTTTGCAGGCACAGGCTAAAGCGTTGCCCAGGCGGGGTCAATTCTGCTGAAGCGGAAGGCCGGGACGGAGCGCGGACGTCTCGTCCGCCCGATTACGAGCGGCCCGCTTGCGCTAAACGTCTTCGCCTTAGCTAACTCACCGCTGAGTGAAATGGTTTGGTTTGAGACAATCATTGCTGATTGCTGATGATGGCTCGGGCTGTCAATTGTAAGTCCGTGCGGACGAGACGTCCGCGCTCCTGTTGCGTCGTTCCGGTTAAGGTTTCGGCGCGAAAACGATCGCTGGACCCCGGTCTTTGCGCGCGCTGCGAATCCAGTCGCCCGCATCGAAGAACGCGATGAATAACATGAAACCAATGAGAACCAGCGCACAGGCGCTTTGCAAATAATTGAGCAGACGGGCGCTGACAGGCCGGCGACGTATGGCCTCGATCGCCGCCAGCGTGATATGGCCGCCATCCAGCACGGGGAACGGCAGGAGGTTAAGCATCGCCAGATTCACGTTCAGCACCACGCTAAACCAGAGCACACGACGCCACCCATTCTCGCTCTCGAAGAAATTCTTGTAGGCACGAATGATCATCACCGCTCCGCCCAGTTGCTGGATGCCGACATCCGACTTGCGCGACAGCACGGTGCTAAGCGTGGCATAGATTTGGCCGGCGCTCTCCCGGATTTGATCGAACGGAGCCGGCTTGCGAATCACCTCCTGGGATTTAATTGTCCAGGCCAGAATCCCGAAGGAGGGATTTGCCGCAGCCGGCTTGACAGGTTTTTCGGCCAGGAGTTGACGATCAAACTGTTCCTTGCCGCGGCGGATCGTGAACGTCGCGGGGGTCGCTCCGTTGGTCGCCATGTCTTCGGCGTGCATGATCGCCGCCGGGCTGTAAACCTTCTCACCGTTCAGGGCGACGATTTCATCCTCGGCCCGCAGTCCGGCCACTGCGGCCGGGCTGTTGGTTACAATTTGAGCGATGATGGACGGCTGCGCCGGGCCGACGAGGATTTTGCGCAGCGCTTTTCGTTCGTACCACTTCGTCGGCGCTTTGTAAGGCACGGCCTCGGTTGTGGTTTCCTGGCCATCGCGTGCATATTTGATTTCGATTTTCTCGCCTTCGCTGGTTATGATGCGCCACATGACGCTGTCGGTCGAGAGCCCGAACTGTGCGACCGGATGACCATCCACTTCGAGGAGGCGGTCGCCCGGGCGCAAACCGGCCTTCCAGGCCGGACCGTCCGGATCGACCCAGCCGATCGTGGTCGAGTTGTCCGAACTCTGTTCTGGCCGGCCAACGCCCCACACGATAAACGCGAAGGCGACCGCCAACAAAAAACTGAACAGAGGGCCCGCAAACGCTACGATGGTTTTGTCCAGCGGAGAAACGGGCGGCAGCGGTTGGTCTGAGCCTTCGCCTTTGCCTTCGATCAGTTCCATGCTGGCCATTTGCGGCAAGGACACGTAGCCCCCGGCAGGAATCCAACCCAGCGCGTATTCGACGCCGTTGATCTTCTGTTTCCAGACTGGCTTGCCGAACCAGATGGCGAAACGGTCTATCTTCATCCCACGCCAGCGCGCGGCGAGAAAATGACCCAGTTCGTGAACGAAGATCAGCAGATTGAGCACGAGCAGCGCCTCCAACACCGTGAAAATAATTCTTAATATGTCCATAGCTTAAAATTCAATCCACTCCCAACCTCAAACAGGTGGCGCGTTGAATATATCAGCGAATCCACCAGCCGCAATCGCGGAGCGCACCTGTGGCAGCGCAGACAAGCTGCCCTCAAGCTTCGTGGCCAGCAACAGCTTTCAAAGATTCGCTGCCTGCTGGCGCGCCCATGCATCGGTCGCCAGAATCTGTTCCAGGCTCGGATGTTCGACCGGCTGATGACGTTCCATGGTGCGCTCCACTGTTTGCGTGATTTGCTCGAAGGTGATCCGGCGGTTGCAGAAAGCTTCCACGGCAACTTCATTGGCGGCATTGAGAACGGCGGGAAGCGTGCCTCCCACCTCGCCGGCTTTGCGCGCCAATGCCAGGGCGGGAAAGCGTTCCAGATCCGGCTCCTCAAAGGTCAAACTGCCCAGCTTGGCCAAATTCGTCTGGACGCGCCCATTGCTGACGCGCTCCGGATAGGTCAGAGCATATTGGATGGGCAAACACATGTCCGGGGTGGAGAGCTGGGCAATGATCGAGCCATCGATGAATTCAACCATCGAGTGCACGACGCTTTGCGGATGCACCACCACGCGGAGACGATCCATTCCCACGCCGAAAAGCCAGCGTGCTTCGAGCATCTCCAAGCCCTTGTTGAACAAGGTGGCCGAATCGATCGTGATCTTGCGACCCATCACCCAGGAGGGATGTTTGAGCGCCCGCTCGACTGTGATGTTGGGAAACTCCTCCTTCGGCGTGTTGCGAAACGGTCCCCCGGACGCCGTGAGCCACAAGCGACGCACCCAGTCGGTTGGCTTGCCATCCAGAGCCTGGAAGATGGCCGAATGTTCGCTGTCCACCGCCAGCACACGCACGCCACTCTTTTGTGCTTCGTTCATCACGATTTCACCGGCTATCACCAGGATTTCCTTTGAAGCGACGGCGATGTCTTTGCCGGCCCGAATGGCGGCCAGCGCGGGCTGCAAGCCGGCGGTGCCCACGATGGCGATGAGGACGATGTCTGCGCCGGGGAGGCTCGCCAGTTGGATGAGACCGTCTGTGCCCGAAAAGACTTTGGTCGAAGTTCCCAACGCCTCACGGGCGACTTGGGCCTTATCCGGGTCCGTGATGGAAATAGCCTCCGGGTGATGCTTGCGTGTTTGCTCCAGGAGGAGTTCCAGATTGTTTCCGGCGCTCAAACCCAGCAGTCGAATGTAATCCGGCAGATCGTCGGCCACCTTGACGGTACTGGTGCCGATCGAACCGGTGCTGCCGAGAACGACCACGTTCTTCATGCGTTGGCGAACGACGGATTGGTCAAAACGTGACGCAAGTATAAATACATCAGCGGCGCATTAAACAACAAACTGTCGAGCAAATCGAGAATGCCCCCAATGCCCGGAAAGTAGTGTCCGGAATCCTTCACGCCGGCTTCTCGTTTGAAAAGCGATTCAATCAAGTCCCCAACCACCGCCGCCGCGCTCAAAATAATTCCAAGGATGACCGCGTGGACCAGATTCATGCCCGCCAGCTTGTCTCCAGCCACGAGCGTGAACACAATGCTGGCTGCGGTCGAAACGGCGATAGCCCCGGCGAATCCTTCCCAGGTCTTGGCCGGACTGATGCGCGGAATCATCTTATGCTTTCCAATCAGGGAGCCCACCGCATAGGCGCCGCAATCGCTGAATTTTGTCACCAGGATGAAATACAGCACGTAGTAAGCGCCCTCGACGTTCGGGAAAAAATTGATCTTTTGGATGAAGTTCAACAGCCATGGCACGTACATCAAACCGAACAAGGTCGTGGAGATGGCCAGGATGCCAGCGGTGTTGCTGCGGGAGAGAAATTGGCGGATGCACAACCCGAGCACAAACACGATGATGAAAACGGTTTCAAAGTCATTCACCCGCGCGGGTGTGCCTGCGATTCCCAGGTTGCCGGTCAAGTGTAGAAACGTTCCGACGATCAGCATCACACCGCCAAATACGCCCCAGCCTCGGAAGCAGGACAAATCTCGCTTTCCGGCGAGATCGTAGAACTCCTCCAGCCCGAAGGCAGCCAGTGCCACCATGATGACGAGGAACACGATATCCGAGATGAGCTTGTAACCCGAAAACATGGCCCCCAGAACCACCGTCCAAAGCGCGATGAAACTGACGAGACGGCGGAGAAAGATTCTGGACCTTGACGCAGCTGCACTTTTGGCGGCGGCTTCCATGCATTCAACTTTACAACGTAAAATGAGCCGCAGGTTTCAACCGGACGATTGCGCCGTTTCGCGCCGGCGCAAACAAGGCATTAACGTCACGCATGGAATTCATTAACCGGGATTCGGACGGAGTCGTCGAGTCCGATTTGCCCGTCCCTTTTCGAAACCTCGGCAGTAATAGAATCGCTCCTCGCTGTGACGCATCCTCTTGGATTTCTGCACCGGCCGGAAAACGTGTGCCTCAAAAGCAGCTACCACTGGAGCGTGGCTGGAAAGTATTCACCGATCAATTCCTGGTAAAAGGGCCGGAGCTCCTCGACCTGGGGACGCACATGGCTTTTGGTGTAAAGGTCATACGGATTGAAAGCCCGCACCCACGCGAACATTTCCTTGTCCTGATCGTTCATCAGGTGCTGATACTCTCCTTCCCGATGCGCCGGATAAAAGGAATGATAGCGAATCATGTAGAGCGCCTCGGTGGGCAAATAGTCCTTCACGACATGATAAAGATATTCATCGTGACCCCACGAGAGGTGAACGTTCTCCAGGCCGCATCCCTCTGCGTAAACGCCCGTGCGGCTCCTGTATCTCGGCTCGCGGCTGTCAGGATTGTCCGCAAAAAACGTGTGGAACACGATCTTGTCGGACCAGGCGCAACCGACCGGAAACGTATCGCCCACCACGGCCCATTGCGGCTCGCCATAAAGACAAAGAATTTTACCCAGATCGTGAATGAGCCCGGTCAGGATGAACCAGCGAGGATGGCCATCTTTGCGAATCTGTTCGGCTGTCTGGAGCAGGTGCTCCAGTTGTGAAAGGTCCGTATCCGGATCGCTGTCATCGACCAGCGTGTTCAAGAATTCCATGGCCTCCCAAACGCTCATCTTTCGCCGCGCCCGGGAGAGAAACTCTTTCTTCTTTGCCTGTACGAAATCATAGGTCTGGTGGCGATGATTGAGCCGGTAGAATTCCCGCACACTGGGACGGGCATCGGCCTCATAATCGCGAAACTGCTCTTTGGTCTTGTTTGGCTCCGTCGCCTGGAAAGGCTTCGCTGCGGTCGCTGCGCTTTCCGGATAGCGAACCTTGAGGAAGTCTTCCCATTCTTCGAGATTTGCCAGCGGTGTGTTCGTGTTCGATGGATTATTCATACCCGGCCACATCATCATGCTCTCAACCGATTCTCGCAAGCGCAAAGGTCCTGGACGCATCTTGCCGCCATGGAGGGGGCACATCTGACCCCGAGTCTTCCCATGCGCTTAACGACTGGTTTCACGCCTTAAACTTGGCCGCCAATGCTTCACTGTGCCGGGCGAGCAAACCTAGATCGCTGCCAACAGCCACGAACGTAAAACCTTTGGCCAGCCAATGCCGCGCGTCGGCTTCGACAGGGGCAAGAATGCCTGCAGGCTTGCCGGCTTTGCGAATGCGGGTCACAGCGTTTTCGATCGCTGCCCTCACTTCGGGATGGCCTGATTCACCCAAATGCCCGAGCGCCGCCGCAAGATCGCTCGGACCTATGAACAGCCCATCCACGCCTTCCACCGCCGCGATGGCTTCGATGTTTTCCACTGCGGCGCGGGTTTCAATCTGCACCAACACGCAAAGTTCTTCCTGGACACGCTGGTGATAGTCCTTGATTCGGCCGTAATGATTGGCGCGAAACAATACCGCCACGCCGCGCGCCCCTTGCGTCGGATAACGCGTCGCGGCCACAGCGGCGCGGGCTTCGGCGGCATTCTGCACATAAGGGATCAGCAGGTTTTGCGCGCCGATATCGAGCAGGCGCTTGAGGATGACGATGTCGTTCCACGCCGGTCGCACTACCGGAGCGGCGGTTCCGCCGACCATGGCTTGCAGTTGAGCAAAGACCATGGGCAGTTCGTTTGGCGCGTGCTCGGTATCGAGCAACACCCAATCAAAGCCGGCGCCGGCGATGACTTCCGCAGCTATGTTGCTGCACAGGCTGGTCCAAAGGCCGATTTGCGGGCGGCCTTCGCGGATGGCCTGTTTGAACGTGTTTTTCGGCATGTCCATATCAATCGCTTTCATTCGTTGTTGTTGGAGCAGATCCAATGTTATTGCACCACCATTCTGGTAAAGGGCGGGACGTAGGCCTGCAAATAAACGAGCACGCCCACCAAAGCAGCCAGCGCGATGCTGTGGAAAAACACATACCGCAGGATATCTCCTTCGTGCCCGTACCAGTTCGTGGCCGTGCTTGCGACCACGATGCTTTGTGCGTCCACCATCTTCCCCATCACTCCGCCGCTACTGTTGGCGGCGCACATCAACGTCGGACTGAGGCCGGTTTGCTCGGCGGTGATTTTTTGCAGACTTCCGAAGAGCACGTTCGACGCGGTATCCGAGCCGGTCAGCGCGACGCCCAGCCAGCCGAGCAGCGTTCCGAAGAATGGGTAGAGGGAGCCGGTCTTTGCCAGGGCCAGGCCAAGCGTGGCATCGGTGCCGGAATAACGGGTGACGTAGCCCAAGGCCAGCATCGCCGCGATGGTAATGAGGGAAAAGCGGACACGCACCAGGGTTTCAAAGTAGGTTTTCAACATGTCCCGGATGGAAAAGCCCATGATCAGCCCGGCGAGAACGGCTGAGACGAGAATGCCGGTGCCTGTGGCTGAAAGCCAATTCAATCGGTAAATGGCCTCTTCGGCTTTGGCGGGCTTCTCGGGCGTGGGTGCAGGGACAACGGGCGGCGTGCGGACGACAACGTTATGCAAGCGCGCTACTGCGAAGGTTGGCGCGGAGATTTTGTCCACGGTTTTCTTAAACGCAGGCACGCCCCAAACGAAAACCAGCACACTGAGCAAAATCCAGGGCATCCAGGCGCGGCGCACCAGGGCGGTGTCATGAACCGGTTGGACGGCGCGGGGTTTTTCGAGAGGCGATTTCCAGTCGTCGGCAGGCCGCCATAACTTCAGCAGCAAAACCACCGCGATGATGGAGATGATGGATGCGATGATGTCCACCAGCCACGGGCCATGGAAGTTGGAGACCAGAAATTGCGGGATGGCAAAGGCGACTCCAGCCGTCAGCGCAGCGGGCCAAACTCCCATCATGCCGCGAAAGCCGGCGAAAGCCCATACCACCCAGAACGGGATGAGGACCGAGAAGAAGGGGAGTTGCCGGCCAGCCATTTTGGAGAGGGCCAACTCATCGATCCCGGTCACTTTGCTGAGAGCGACGATCGGCGTGCCGAGCGCCCCAAAAGCCACCGGAGCTGTATTGGCGATGAGCGACAATCCACAGGCGGCCAGCGGTTTGAAGCCGAGTTGAATCAGAATCGCGGCGGTGACGGCGACCGGCGTGCCAAAGCCAGCCGCGCCTTCAAAAAAAGCGCCAAAGGAGAAGGCGATCAGGATCAACTGAATGCGTGGGTCCGGCGCCAATGTGCCTAGACTGTTGCGCAGAACTTCAAACAGCCCTTTCTTGACCGTAAGCTGGTACAGGAAGATGAGATTGAAGATGATCCAGCCGATGGGAAACAGACCATAACCGGCCCCGTAAATCGTCGTTGCGAGAGCGGCGTCGGCAGGCATCTGATAAACAACCAGCGAGACAATTAAAGCCACAGCCAAACCGAGCAGGGCCGCATAGTGGATGCGGATTTTTAAGTAGGCGATGGAAGCCAGCAATACCACCACCGGCACCGCCGCGACAAGCGTGGACAAGAAGGCGTTACCGAGCGGATTATAATCTTGTGCCCAAGTGGCCGGCATTTGGATGCACAGAGGAAACGGCCAACCCACCAAAATGTCCAGCCTGCAAAGGAGGCAAGCGGCGTTGCAACTCCATGGTCAGTTGCGGATAGGAGCCCAGAATCCATTGCCACTGATTTAAGCCGATTGGCAGACGCAACCAAAGGCTAAACGCAGAGGACGCAGCGGTTTGCGCAGAGGGGGCGGCGCCACTGGGGCCTCTCTATTCCTCGCGTCCTCTGCGAGAACCTCTGCGTCCTTTGCGTTAAAAGAACGCTGTCCGAAGAACTTCAAATCTTTCAGCCACGATTAAGATTAACCATGGGTGTGATTAAACGTGGGTGAGATAGTACCTCCGAAACTGGGGACAGGAATGTCCCCCAACCTGCCGGCTGAAAGCCGGCGCTACGCGTAGCGCCGGCTTTCAGCCGGCAGGTTGGGCGACTTTCTAGTCGCCCGT
>Ga0137432_1000218_pt1 | contig 40554 bp, 39 predicted proteins | sample EasRivERMZT820_2_FD_102337 | JGI IMG/M metagenome (GOLD analysis project Ga0137432, IMG submission 102337) | Soil microbial communities from meander-bound floodplain in the East River, Colorado, USA - East River MetaG ERMZT820_2 | ecosystem: Environmental > Terrestrial > Soil > Floodplain ... | reverse complement strand
GCGCGGGATGGCCGGCTGTGGGCCGTGCCGCGTCCGCGGGGCTTCGCTTTCCGCACCCCGATGGAGTGGGACTCCGATTCGCTGCGATGGGGCTTCCGGTGGGATCGGATGACACTGCGCAACGCGACCTATTTCTCGACCGGATACCGCTTCGCGTTCGACAGGGGCAACGAGAGGCTCGACGTGATGCCGGGAGCCGCGGTGGGGAAGGATCTCTACGACCGCGCCGGCGCGGGGACGATGTCGCCGGCGATGGTGCGCATGCTCTCTCTCGCCGGCGTCGACCGCGTCATCGTCTATGGCGAGAATGGCGCCGCCGGTCTGGTGGAGGAGACGCGGCTCGCGGGGGAGAGTAATATCCCGGTCGTGATCCTGCGCAACGAGAATGCCCTGCCGCGAGCGTACGTCGTGCATGAAGTCGAGTCGATCTCCGATCGCGACGCGACGCTCGAGCGCCTCCTGGATCCCGGCTTCGATCCGCGCCGTGCGGCGATCATCGAGGGAGCTGCGGCGCCGGCGCCTCCCGACGCCATCCCGGCGCGCAACGGCCCCGAGGACGGGGCGACGATCGTCGAGGAGTCCGCGAACCGCGTCAGGATCCGGGCGACGTTGTCGCGGCGGGGGCATCTGATCCTGGCTGACACGTACTACCCGGGGTGGATCGCGACGGTGGATGGGGCACGCGCCCCCATCCTGCGCGCCAACGCGATGTTCCGCGCGGTCGCGCTCGCCGCCGGCGACCACGACGTGGAGTTCCGCTACCGTCCTATGTCCGTCACCGCCGGGCTGCTCTGCAGCATCGTCTCGATGATCGCGGCGCTGGGCGTGGTGGCCCTCGCGGGACGGAAGTGACTTCCGGGGGCGGCTCCCGCTCTGCCGGAACAGCGCCCGCGGGAACAGCGCCCGCGAGAACCGCGGCCGCTGCCGCCATCCTCATCGTCCTGCTCGCGATCGCCGCAGCGCACGCCGCCGCGCGATCGTGGGATCTCTGGTGGCACCTCGAGACGGGCGAGCAGATTGCGGCAAGCGCGAGCGTCCCGCGCGCCGACGACTTCTCCTTCACCTCCCGCGGGGTCCCGTGGACCGATCACGAGTGGCTGTTCCAGCTCCTGATGCATTGGGCATGGACGGCGCTCGGCCCGCCGGGACTGGCGCTCCTGAAATGGGGCGCGGCCTTTGCCGCGGCGCTCACCGGGTACGTCGCGCTGCGTCGGGCCGGGGCCGGAGCTGGGCTGGGGCTGACGATCGTCGCGCTCTGCATCGTCGGGCTTCGCTTCCGGCTGACGGAACGACCGGAGCTTGCGACCATCGCCATGGCCCCCGCCGTGGCTGCACTCACGCTCAGTCTCGCGGGGCGTCCATCGAAGCCCCTCCTGCGGCTGCTGGCCCTCGCTTCGCTTTCAGTCCTCTGGGTCAACATGCACGCCGGAGCGTTGCTCGCGCCGCTTCTCGCCGCTGCCTGCGCCTTCGGCGCCGCCGCCGGGATGCTGCGGCGGGGGAGCGGGCATGGCCCCGCCGGTCTCGATGGCCTCGGTGCGACCTCCCTTGCCGCGCTCGTGACCGCGCTGGCTTTGCTTGTGAACCCCTATGGCGGCCGGATCTACGCGGTGCCTCTGGAGATCGCGCGCGCCCTCGCGCCGCAGAATCTCCTCAACCCTGAGTGGGTGTCGCCGCCGCTGCTCAAGTTCCCCTTCCTCTATGTCGTCGTCGCCGGATGCGCGGCGCTCGCCTTCGCGGCCCTGCGCGCGGGCGACCCGGGTTCGTGCGCGAGAGTCGCGATGCTCGTCGTCACATCCGCGCTGGCGCTCTGGTCGGTGCGTCACATCGGCGTGTTCTACGCGATTCTTCCCGTCGTCCTTTTTCCTGCTGCGCTGCGTCCGGCCGGCCGGCGCGTCCCCATGCTGGCCGGCTGCGCCGTCGGCGCGGCAGCCGGGGTCTTCATGTTCCTGGTCCCGCCCGGAGGAGCCCAGAGTGGATTCGGCATCGCGTCGTCGCGCTTCCCCGAAGCCGCCGCCGATTTCGTCGCCGGGCATCTCGGAGATGCCCGTCTCTACAACGACGTGCGCTTCGGCGGGTACCTGATCTGGCGTGGGTACCCGGAACGGAGGGTCTTCATCGACGGCCGCAACGAGGTGCACGCGCGCCTGCTCGCGGACCTGGCCGCGGCGCTCGATGACGCGCGCCTCTGGGACGAGCTGCTCGACCGTCACGGTGTCGAGGGGGCGGTGGTCGGCTACCGTGACGAGGCGGTCCGTCTCCAGGATGGCTCGGTGAGCACCTTCTCGCAGACGCACTTCCCGAAGCGGAAGTGGGCGCTGGCCCACTGGGACGACGTGGCGATGGTCTTCGTGCGGCGCGAGGGACGCTTCGCCGATCTGGCGGCGGCCCGGGACTCCAGCATCCAGCCCGAAGCCTTCCGCCTCGGACTCGGCAAACCAGAACAACCATCCGCGTCAACCGCCGACGAGGCGATTTTGAATGAGATCATCCGGAAACTTGCCGACGATCCCGATTGTACGCTGGCCAAAAGCATGGCATCGGTGTACGGTATTGGGGAGTCGATACCGACTCCAGAGAGAGGGAGAACAGGTAGCCATGCTCCAGGGTCCCCGCCGTAGGAGCCGCCGCCCGGCGGCAGGCTTCACGCTCATCGAGCTGCTGATCGTCGTCGCCATCATCGGGCTGCTCGCCGCCATCGCCATCCCGAACCTGACAGGCTACCTGGACAAGTCGCGCCAGAGAACGACGATGGCAAATATCAGACAAATCGGCAACGCCGTCGAGGGGTACGCGGTCGACACGACCTTCTATCCCATCGCGACCTCGATGGCGACCATCGAGGCCATCGATCCCGTCAACATGGGGCTCCAGCCCAAGTACCTGCAGCGCGTCCCCACCAAGGATGGATGGGGAGGCGCCATCTACTACGGCTCGGACGCCGAAGGGGTCGGCACGCAGTACACGATCAGCTCCTACGGGAAGGACAAGAAGCTGAGCCCCACCAGCGCCGGGACCATCCGTGAATACGAGTGCGACATCGTCTATCAGAACGGTGTCTTCACCGCGACTCCCGAAGGGTCCTGATCGCCCCCGCTTGTGACCCTTTTTGTCAGTAGGACTGACACGAGAGTCGATCGATCCCCCGCGAAGCCTCACTGGACGTTCGTCCTGCAGCTCACCTAACTGCTGGAGAACTAGTGAGTTAATGGAATCGGAACCGGACTCCGGGCTCCTGGCACCGGGCTTGCTCTGTACCCGGCGCAAAGGAGGAACTCAAGACATGCGGTTCAGGAAACAGTCTGGTTTCACGCTCATCGAGCTGCTCATCGTGGTCGCGATCATCGGCATCATCGCCGCGATCGCGATTCCGAACCTTCTGAATGCCATCGACAGAGGCAAGCAGAAGCGGTCCATGGCTGACATGAGGTCCCTGGGCACGGCGGTCGAGTCCTACTCGGTCGACGTGAACTTCTACCCGATCTCGGGTTCCATGCAGACGATCAACTCGCTCAACCCGGTCACGATGGGCATCCAGCCGATCTACATCAAGCTGGCTCCCACCGAGGACGGCTGGGGCGGAGAGTACTTCTACGGCTCCGACGCGGCTGGCACGGGCTCCGAGTACACCATCAAGTCGAACGGCAAGGACAAGGCCACCAGCTCGGCCAGTGCCGGCGCGACCAACGACTTCGACTGCGACATCATCTTCCAGAACGGCACGTTCACTGCCTATCCGGACGGTGTCCAGACCTAGTTCGTCGCAACATCAGATCGGCGGGACACCGGCAGCAGCCGGTGCTCCCGCCGGTCGCTTTTCGCCGCCGTCCTCCCCCCGCGCGGGGGACAACGGAGGAGGACTCGAGATGAGAGCCACAGGCAAGGGATTCACGCTCGTCGAGCTGATGATCGTCATTGCCATCATCGGCATCCTCGCCGCCGTCGCCATCCCCGCGATGCTCACCTCGCTCGACAAATCGAAGCAGCGCGCCTCGATGGCCGACATGCGGATGATCGGCCAGGGGGTCCAGCTCTACGAGCTCGACCACAGCAACTTCGTCGCCGCCGGCACAGCGACGACGGCGCTGGTGATTCTGATCGAGCCCTTCACGATGACCGTGCTCCGGCACGAGGATCACTGGTCCCACGCCTACCAGTACAATACGGACGGCACGACCTGGTACTCGATCGAGTCGTACGGCAGGGACGGCGTCGACGGCCTGAACATCACCCCGACGACGGCGTTCCAGTTCGAGCTGGATCTGCTCTACGCCACGGGCCAGTTCCTCAACGCTCCCATCCGCTAGCCAGCGTACCGGGGGCGGCCGGCCCCCGGAGAATGCGCATCGAGACCTCGGGAATCACCGGCATCGACGTCCTCAGGGCCGCACTGCCGGCATCCCTGATCCTCCTGCTCGCGGCCTTCCCCCCGCACGTCCATCCAGACGTTCTCGCACCAGCGCTGGCGCTCGCCGCTCTCGCGGGTCTGATGGCGCCCCCGGTGCGGCGCCTCGGGCTGTTTCTTCCCGCCGCCGCGCTCGTCGCCGTCGCTCTGAACCTGGCGTCGTCCCTGCAGATGCTCCAGTCGGTACGGACGATAGCGCTGATGACGGCGTTCGTCCTGACGGGACTTTGCTGCGCCGGGGCGGTCCCGAACGAAAAGCGCGGGGCCGCAGTCGTGCTCGGCGCCACCGCTCTGGCCGGAACAGGTCTCGCCCTTCACGGTCTCTACCAGACGTTCTTCGGCTTCGGACAGGCCGAAGCGATAGCGGAAGCGATGGGCAGCGCGATCCCCGAGACGATCCGCGCGCGCATCGCCTCGGGACGCGCCGTGAGCACGCTCGGCCTCCCCGCGACGCTCGGCGGATTCCTCGCGATGTCGATCCCCGTCACCGCGATCTGGCTCCAGAGGAAGAGCGTGCCGGGACCGGCGCGCATCGGGGCCGGCGCCCTCATCGCGATCCAGGCCGCGGGGCTCCTGGCGACGCGATCGGCATCGGCGCTCTGCGCGCTGGGGGTCGCCGCCGCCCTGGTCGTCTGGCGGCGCGCGAGCGCGAGCTCTGGCGCGAGGCGCAGGACGCTCGTCGTCTCCGCATGGGCGATCGCGGCCGCGGGGGTCACCGGCGCCGCCATCTTCCTGGCGCTGCGCATGTCCGGGCCGATGGCGGTCGACGAGGGGAGCGGGCCGCTGATGCTGCGCGCCTTGAACTGGAAGGTGGCCCTCGAGATCGCCGCAGCGTCTCCGATTCTCGGAGCCGGCGCCGGGTGCTACGGCATCGCCTTCCCGGCCCTGCGCGAGTGGGGAATGAACGAGTCGCAGTTCGCGCACAACTCCTATCTTCAGATCCTGGCGGAGGGGGGCCTGCTCCTCGCAGTTCCCATCCTGATCGGAGCGGTCCTTCTCGCACGACGCGCGCTGCGCGCCGCCGCGGCGGGAGGGGACGCGGCGCTGGTTGCCCTCGGCTGCCTGGCATTCATGGTCCACAACGTCGTGGACTTCACCCTCTTTCTTTCGACGACGGGCATGGCCTTCGCCTGCCTGGCGGGGTTGCTCGCTCCTGCTCCGCGAAACCGAGGCGCTTCCCTCGCGCTCGTTCGTCCGGCGGCGGCCGTCGCGCTTGTCCTGTCGGTGGTGGCGGTGATCGTGGGCACTGCCGATCGCGCGCGGGACGCCGGAAGAGGTCTCTTCGTCGAGGGCAGGCTCGAGGAGGCGCTCGCGCCGGCTCGCCGGGCGTCGCGTGTCAATCCGATCGACCCTGACGCCAGCAGCCTGCAGTCGCAGATCCTGCTCGAGGCGGCCGCGGCCTCGCGCAACCCCACCGGGTTGCCCGAAGCGGAGGCCCAGGCGGAAAGAGCGGTTCGCCTCGATCCGAGGACCCCGGGGAGATGGCGACATCTCGGACGCGTGCGCCTGGCCCGGGGCGATCTGCTGGGCGCATACCTCGCGCTCGCGAGGGCCGCCGCCCTCTATCCGATCAGGATCGAGTATCGCGAAGAGCGCGACCAGTTGCGCGAGCGGATCGAGCGCGCCAGGGAAAAGGAATGATCGCGGTCCTGACCTTCGCGCTGCTGGCCGCGCTCCCTCTGCTCGAGGGGGGCGCGTCGATTGCCGGAATGTTCGTGTGCCACACCGTCGTGTTTCTCCTCGCGTTTGCCGCGCTGGCGGACGCGCGGCGCAAGCGGCATTTCGGCCTCGCCATGGGATGGGAGTCGGCCGCCGCCTTCGCACTCCTGGGCCTCTGCGCGCTTTCCTTTCTCAGAGTCGATTACCGCTTCGGGTCGTTTCTGGGACTGTGGGACGGCATCGTGCTGGCCCTGCTGTGGCTGGCGCTGGTGGCGCTCGGCGGCGGGATCGGGCAGTGGCGTGTGGCGCGCGCCGTCGTCGCCGGGTCGAGCGCGATCCAGGCGGCGGCGGTGCTCTTCCTCCCCGGTCCGGCGAACATGACCCCTTCCGGCAGCTTCGCGAACGCGAGTCAGCTTGCGGCCTACCTCGATGTGGGCATCCTCGTCACCGCGGGCGCGGTCGTCGAGGCTCTGCGGCAGAAGGGACGGTCCGGTCGCGTCGTCGCGTTCGCGGGCTCACTCGTCATTCTCCTCGACACCGCCGCGCTGCTCTACCTTGGCGCCCGTGGAGCGCTCATCGCGCTGCTTGCGGCATCGACGATCTGGCTGTTCTCGTCGATGCCGCCGCGGCACAGGCGGCTGCGCGGGGCGCTGGCCGCGGCGCTCGTCCTCCTGGCCGTTCTCTCGGCCCTGGCGTTCCTCTGGCGGTTCGAGCGGGTGGGGGATCCCTACCGCTACGATCGGGTGCATATCTGGCGCGCCGATTTGCGCGCCGCCGCCGATCATCCGATCCTCGGGATGGGCCCCGGGATGTTCGTCCAGCGCGGCTACCGGTACGAGTTCCCGCTCGATCGCGAGATGTTCCGCCACTCCAAGACGCTTCGCTCGACGCACAGCAGCTGGCTGCAGTCTCTGGTCGAAACGGGGAGCGCGGGTTTCCTGGCCCTCGCGATCCTGGTTCTGATCGCGCTGCGCAGGCTGTGGCCGCACCGCGACGACGGCGCGGTCCCGGCGCTCTGGGCCTGCCTGATGTGCGGCCTCGTGGACGACCTGATGACGCTTCCCGCCCTGGCGATGACTCTGGTCGTGCTGCTCGCCCCACGTCTGGTCGCTTCCTCGCCTGCCGATGTCCCGTTGCGGATCGCGACCACGCTTGGTCGCCGCGCCGCGGTCGCGGCAGGACTGGTGCTGGCCATCGCCTGGGGCCGGGGCGTGCTCATCCCTTTCGCGGCGCATGTGGCCTACACGCGGGGGATGATGATCGAGGCGATCGCGATGGAGCCGTACAATCCCCTCTATCGTGCGCAGCGCGGCGTCGCGGCCTGGGATCGCAGCGCGCCCGTCGCGCCCGATGCGTTCGCCTCTGCGCACCACGACCTGACCGATGCCCTCGCGCTCGATCCAGGGAACACCTCGTGGCGGTTCACGCTGGCCCAGCTTCACGCGCGCGCCTGCTTCGATCTCGTCGCGGACGAAGCGCAGGTGGGAAGGACCATCGCCCTCTACCGGAAAGCGATCGCCATGGGGCGCATGGATCCCCGGCCTCACGCGGAGCTGGCCGCGTTCCTGATGGCCTTCGGAAGGTCGGAGGAGGGGATTGCCGCTTTTCGCGAGGCGCTGGCCATCGAGCCGCGGTTCGTCGGGGCGCGGCTCTCGCTCGTGCGCGCGCTGACCGAGTCGGGTCGTACCGAGGAAGCGCGCGAGGCCGTCGCCGCCTTCGAGAAGGTTCGCGCCGAGCTGGCCGGCCATCGCCCCAGGAACACCTACGAGGCCGACCTGATGCGGGTCCCGGGCCCGGACAAGCGCCTCGACAAGTCGCCGTGAGGGCCTATGTTATAATGGCCACGTTTCTACAAGTTCAATAATTTCAGTAGGATACGGGAGTTTCATGAAGCCGCGAGCCGCCATGGGGAAGGCAGACGCTGCACACCAGCCCGTGCGTCGCCAGATGCTCGTCTTCGGCAAGCCGGCGATCGGCGAAGAGGAGATCGCCGAGGTCGTGGCGACGCTGCGATCGGGGTGGCTGGGGACCGGCCCCAAGGTCGGCACGTTCGAGGAGCAATTCCGTTCCTACGTCGGCGCGCGTCACGCGCTGGCCCTCAACTCGTGCACGGCGGCGCTGCATCTGTCGCTGCTCGCCGCCGGAGTCGGCCCCGATTGCGAAGTCATCACGACCCCCCTCACGTTCGCGGCCACGGCCAACGCCGTCGTGCACACCGGCGCGACTCCGGTGTTCGTCGACGTCGATCGGCGCACGCAGAACATCGACCCGGCCCTCATCGAGCGGGCGATCACGCCGCGCACCAAGGCGATCATTCCCGTGCATCTCGCGGGGCGTCCCTGCGCCATGGACGCGATCATGGCGATCGCGCGCAAGCACGACGTGCGCGTCATCGAAGATGCCGCCCACGCGATCGAGACGGTCTATCACGGCCGGCATGCCGGGACGATCGGCGACGCGGGGTGCTTCTCCTTCTACGTCACCAAGAATCTCGTGACGGGGGAGGGGGGGATGGTGACGACCGACCATGCCGACTGGGCGTCGATGATCCAGACGTATGGGTTGCATGGCCTGTCGAAAGGGGCGTGGAAACGCTACGGTGACGAAGGATACGTCCATTACCAGGTCCTTCATCCCGGCTTCAAATACAACATGACCGACATCCAGGCGTCGCTCGGCATCCATCAGCTCTCGCGCTTGAACGGCTACGCCGCCGTCCGCAAGGTGATCTGGGAGAAGTATGACGCGGCCTTCGCCGATCTTCCCCTCGAGCGTCCCGCACCCGAGGAGCGTGACACGACCCACGCGCGGCATCTCTATGCCATCCTCCCCGACGTGACGCGGCTCGGGGTCACCCGCGACGCGCTGGTCGCGGATCTCGTGAAGGAAGGGATCGGGACGGGCATTCATTTCGTCGCGCTCCACCTTCATCCCTACTATCGCAACCGGTTCGGATTCTCGCCCGACGACTTCCCCAACGCACGGGAGATCTCCGATCGCACGATCTCACTCCCGCTGTCGGCGGGTCTCGCTGAACAGGACGTGGAGGATGTCATTGCCGCTGTCAGGAAGGTCGTGCTGCGCTACGCATAATGCCCGACGATCTGCGTAGGACCGCCGCCGGCGGCGTCGCATGGACCGCCTCGTCCCAGGCCGCGCGGCAGGCGATCCAGATCGTCGTCACGTCGATCCTCGCCTGGAACCTCGCCCCTGCGGACTTCGGCCTCATCGGAATGGCGGCGGTGGCCCTCGCCCTCACGGCCCCTCTCAACGAGATGGGGCTTTCGGCGGCGCTCATCCAGAGAAAGGATCTGAGGCCGGGGCACGCCGTCGTCGCGTTCTGGTGTCAAGTCGGCGTGGCGAGCATCCTCGGCGGAGCGCTCGCGCTCGCAGCCCCGCTCGTCGCGACGTTCTTCCACCGGGAGGACGTGATCCCGCTGCTGAGAGTCCTGTGCCTGGGGCTCCCGCTGGGCGCCGCCGCCGCAACGCCTCAGGCGCTGCTCCAGCGGCAGATGCGGTTCGGCCGCATGGCGGGGATCGAGACGCTGGCCCAGGGGATCGCCGGGGCTCTCTCCATCGTCATGGCGTTCTCGGGGTACGGTGTCTGGAGTCTGGTGGCGCAGTCGCTGACCGGCAGCTTCCTGTCGGCGGTGCTCTTCCTCGGCGCGGCGCGGTTCAATCCGCTGGCGGTCTCGGGATTCTCGCGGACGCGGGATCTCGGGGATCTGCTCGCCTTCGGGGCGCCGCTGATCGGATATCAGGTCCTCAATTTCGTCAGCAGGAACATCGACGACATCCTGATCGGCCGGTTCCTGGGGGCGGAGTCGCTGGGTTACTACACGATGGCTTACCGGGTCATGATGTATCCGCTCGAGAAGGTGACGGGAGTGATCGGCAGAGTGACCTTCCCCGCCTTCTCCAGCATTCAGGAAGACCCCGCCCGTCTGCGGCGCGGCTACCTCAAGGTGGCGGAGTGCATCGCGCTCACGACCTTCCCACTCATGACCGTCATGATCATCGCCGCTCCGGCGTTCACCCGCGTGATCTTCGGCCCCGCGTGGGACCCCGCGGCGCCCCTGATCGCGGTGCTGTCGCTGGCCGGCATGGCGGCCTCGGTGGGGAGCACGACGGGGAACATCTTCCTCGCCCGAGGGAGGTCCGACCTGATGCTGCGGTGGGAGATGGTCGCGTCGGTCTGCTACACGATCGCCATCGTCGCCGGGCTGTCGCGCGGGCTGATGGGGGTGGCCGTGGCCTACACCGTCACCTCCCTGATCCTCTGGCCCATCAGCCATGCGGTCGCCAACCGGCTGATCGATCTGCGTCTTGCGGACTTCTACCGGACGCTCGTCCCGCCGGCGGTTCTTGCCGCCGTCATCGCCGCCGCGCTCCTCGCGCTGCAGGCGATCTGGGGATCGTCGGCGGCGACCACCGCTTCGGCCTCCTTCCTCGCGGCGGTCCTGTCGGTGACGGCCATCATCGTCGCCGCTGCCGCCGCGCTCGGCCGCCCGGCGGCGGTTGCCGAGGCGTGGTCGCTGGCGCGCGAGGCGCTGCGAGGAGCCCGGGGATGAAGCACGCATCCAGCCCCCTTCCCGCGGTGGCTCACGTCATGGAGTGCTTCCTGAGCCCGACCGAAACCTTCATCCATGACTATCTCGTGGCGTTCCGATCGGTGCGCCCCGTGGTGATCGCGCGGCAGCTCGCGAATCAGGAACGGTTCCCCCTCCCGGCAGCGGCGGTGGTGAGACGCTCGCCGCCGCGGCGCGGCACCATCGCATGGGCGGTGTCGGCCCTGGCGCGGCGCGTGCAGGGGGGCAACCCGCACATGCGCCGCATCCTCAGGCGCGAGGGGGTGCGGCTGATGCACGCCCACTTCGGTCCGACAGCCTGCGGTCTTCTGGACCTGCGCCGGGAGGTCGGGCTTCCCCTCGTGACCAGCTTCTACGGCTACGACGTGTCGATCGCGGGGGTGTTGAAGGAGTTCCACGACGCGTACCGGCGTCTCTTCGACCTGGGGGACGCATTCCTCGTCGAGGGGAGCGCCATGAGGCGGACCCTCGAGACGCTCGGGTGCCCGTCGTCGCGGATCAGGATTCAGAGGATCGCGGTGGATCCATCGCGGTACCGCTTCGCGGAGCGCAGCGAGCCCGGCGGCGGCGAGATCGTGATCCTCCAGTGCGGGAGGATGGTGCCGAAGAAGGGTTTCCCGGAGACCGTGAATGCCTTCGCGAAGGTGCGCGCCCGGCATCCGCGCGCCAGACTGCGGCTCGTGGGCGACGGGCCGGAGCGCCCGCGCGTGGAGGAGGCCATCCGGGCGCTCGATCTTGGCGCGGCGGTGACCCTGACGGGGGCCCTGTCGCGGGAAGCCCTGTTGGCGGAGATGGATCGCGCTCACATCTATGTGCAGCCGAGCCGGGTGGCGCCCGATGGTGATTCCGAAGGGGGAGCCCCCACCACGCTGCTCGAGGCCCAGGCGTGCGGCCTTCCCGTGCTGTCGACGCTGCACGCGGACATCCCGGAAATCGTGCAGGCCGGGAGGAGCGCCCTGCTCGTCCCCGAAGGGGACGCTGACGCCCTGGCGACGGAGATGGAGCGGCTCGTCGCGCGTCCCGATCTGTGGGGCGCGATGGGGCGGGCGGGGAGGGCTCACATCGAGGAGAACCACGACGTGCGGCGTCGCGCGCGCGAGCTGGAGATCCTCTACGCCCGGCTCGCGGAGACGGGGAGGCTCCCCCCGTCATGAAGCCCGCGCGGATCAGCGTCATCATCCCGGCGTTCAACGCCGAGCGGTTCCTGGCGGAGGCGCTCGACTCGGTCTTCGCCCAGGGGATCGACGACCCCGAGGTGGTGGTCGTGGACGACGGCTCCACCGACCAGACGGCATCTCTCGTCCGCCGGTACGGGCGCGGCGTCAGGCTCCTCGCGCAGACAAGCTCCGGCTCGGGCGCGGCGCGCAACGCCGGGCTCATGTCCACGACGGGAGATCTGGTCGCTTTCCTCGACGCCGACGATGTCTGGGTCGCGGAAAAGACGGCGCAGCAACTGGTGATCCTCGAGGAGGATCCCGAGGTCGCGCTGGTCTTTTCGGATCTGGCGGGATTCGACGAGAAAGGGACGCGGCCGGCGACCTGGTTCGCGGAGTGCGGGTTCGACGGGCGTTGCGTCCCCTCCGCCATCTTCCTGCACGACATGATCATGACCTCCAGCGTCATCCTGCGGCGCTCCTGCCTCAGGAAGGTCGGCACATTCGATGCGTCCCTCCCGATCGGCCAGGACACCGATCTCTGGTTCCGCATCGCCTTGAGCGGCAAGGTCGCCGCGGTCCCGCGGCCGCTTACGCGCTACCGGCATCATGCCGGCAACACCACGCGCGACCAGCGGCTCCTCGCCCGATGCGTCGTGGAGGTCTGGAGCCGACACATGCAGCGCTGCATCGAGGCCGAGCCGGCGATGCGCGGGAGGCTGCAGCGCGATTTCAACGCCAAGCTGCGCCATCACCTCATGCTGGAGGGGTGCGCCATCCTCAAGGAAGGAAGACCGAAGGAAGCGCGCAAGCATTTCGCGCGGGCGATCGGCTGCGCCCCGCTCGACCCGAGGGCCTGGGGCTTCTGGCTGGCCTCGCTCGGCCGCGGTGCGACGCGATGAGCGGCGCACACGTGAGCTGCGTCATCCCCGCGTTCAACGCCGAGCGCTTCATCGCGGCGACGATCGCCTCGGCGCTGGCGCAGGACTTCGCCGATCTCGAGATCGTGGTGGTGGACGACGGCTCGAGCGACAGGACCTCCCAGGTCGTCGCGGGGATCGGCTCGCCCAGGGTCCGCCTGCTGACCGGGCCACGTCGCGGCGTCTCCGCCGCGCGCAACGAAGGAGTGCGGGCCGGCTCCGGGGAGTACGTGGCGTTTCTGGACCACGACGATCTCTGGGAGCCGGACAAGATCCGCCGGCAGGTGGAGATCTTCGAGCGCGATCGCCGCGCGGGGATCGTCTTCACGCAGGCGCGCGTGGTGCAGGCCGGTGCCGCCGCGCCGGGAGCTTCGGTGATCCCGCAGCTTCCGGATCCTGCCGCGTTCCTGGCGCGGGGGTACGAGAACCTCGTTCACTGGAATTACATCCCCCTGTCCGCCGTCATGGTGCGGCGCGCGCTCCTGCTGGCGCAGCCCGGCCCGTTCGACGAACGTTACGCGCTCTCGGAGGACTGGGACCTGTGGCTGCGCATCGCATCCGACCTCTCCGAGGGAGGGATCGCCTTCATCGATGAGCCGCTGACGCACTACGTGATCCAGCCGGGACGCGCGACGTCGCGGATGGCGGATCTCAGGCTGGAGGATCTGGCGATCTTCGAGACGCAGGTGGCGGAGAACCCGGCGCTCGAAAAAAGCGACCCGAAGCGCGTGCGGGCGACCAGGGACAAGCTGCAGCGCGAGGCGGCCTACTGGCTCCTCGCGGAGGGACGCGTCAAGGAGGCGCGCGGCATCCTGCGCGCCGCGCTCGGCAGGCGGCCCGTGTCGCCCGGTCTGTGGAAGATGGCGCTGAAGGCCGTCGTGGGGAGATCGTCCTCATGAAGGTGTTTCAGTACGCTGCCGCGAGCGTCAAGGGAGGGCTCATCGATCATGTCGTCACGCTGGTCTCGGGGCTCGCCGCCCGGGGACACGCGGTGACGGTCGCCCTCTCTCCGGCCCCCGACATCGACGTGGCGTCCCGGCGCTGCGCGACGGCCGGGGCCCAAGTCGAGCGCCTGACGGTTGCGGGAAAATCGGATCTGGACGGGATGCTCTCCCTGAGAAAGCTGGTGTCCGGGATCGATCCGGATATCGCTCATCTGCACCTCGCGTCACCCGTGGAGGCGATCCCGGCGCTCGCGTCGGTGAGGCTCGGCGGCGCGCGCCGGATGGTCACCACCGAGCACGCGCCGACCCATTTCCCCCTGGCGCGATCGTGGAGCCACCTCTCCAAGAGGATCGCCGGACGATGGCTCGACGCCGTGATCGCCCTGTCGCGCTCCGACGCCGAGTTCCTGCGCGAGGAGTTCGGCGTCCCTGACGATCGCATCCGCGTGATCCCCAACGGCGTGACTCCCGACCCGCGGCTTCCGGACAAGAGCCAGGCGCGCGCCCGGCTCCTGGCCGGCCACGGCTCGGCCTTCTGGATCGGCTTCGCCGGCGCCCTGGAGGAGAAGAAAGGAGTCCTCGATCTTCTGGAAGGCGCGAAGCGCGCCGGACTCCCCGACGCCGTGCTGCTCCTCGCGGGGGAGGGACGTCTCGCCGGGACCCTGCGAAGCCGCGCTACGGAGAGCCCCGTTCCGGTCGCATTGACGGGGCATCTTCCCGATCTCTCCGACGTCTTCGCCGCCGTGGACGTCTTCGTCCTCCCGAGCCACCAGGAGGCGATGCCCCTGGCGCTGCTCCAGGCGATGGCGGCGGGGATTCCGTCGATCGCGACGCGCGTGGGCGGGATCCCGGAGATGATCGACGACGGCGTCTCGGGGCTCCTGATCGCGCCGAAAGCGCCGCAGCAGATCGCCGCCGCGCTCGTCCGCCTCGCATCGGAACCCGGGCTCGCGCTCTCCCTGGGACGCGGCGGCTGCCGCGTCGTGCAGGAGCGCTACACGGCGGATCGGATGATCGACGGCGTCGCATCGCTCTATTCCGGCATCGCTGGCGCGGCCCTGGAGGCGGTCTGATGGCGACGTTGCGCATCGGGATCGACATCCGCCCGCTCGCGGGGGTCAGCGGCCGTCGCGGCGTGGGGACCTACGTCCGCGGCCTGCTCTTCGGGCTGGATGGTCTTTCCGGCAGCGAAGGTGCGGAGATCGTGCTGTTCGGCAACGGGCTGGAGCCGAAGGGCTCGATCCCGGCGTCGATGCGCTGCGTGAGGCTGAGACGTCCGCGGCGTGGCATCACGCTCTGGGACCAGGCGGCCTGGTTCCCGGTGATGGCGCGCCGCAAGCTATCGGTGCTTCATTCGCCATTCTATGCGGTCCCGTGGCTGCGCCCCCGGGGGTGTCGCGTCGTCCAGACCGTCCACGATCTGACGCCGCTGGCGATCGAAGGCTCGGTCTCGCCGCGCAACGAGAGGATCTTCCGGGCCAACTTCCGGCTGGCGAGGACCGCCGACCGGGTCATCGTCCCCTCGCAGGCGACGATGCGCGACGTCGCCGGGATGCTCGGGATCCGCAAGGAGAACATCGTCGTGATCCACGAAGCGTGCGACATCGGGCCCGAGGACATGGCCCGCGCCGATGCAGCTGCCGTGGCCGTGCGCGCGCGGCTGGGCCTCACCGGACGCCGCTACCTGCTCCACACCGGCGGACACGATCGGGTGAAGAACCTGGCGCGGCTGCTCGAGGCCTTCGCGCCCCTGGCGCGCGCGTCATCCGATCTGGATCTCGTCATCACGGGAGAGCATTCCGCCGAGACCGGGCGTCTGATCCGCGGGGCGGCCGCGATCGGACTTCTGGCGCGTGTGCGGCTGCCGGGGTGGATCCCGCGCGACGATCTGATCGCCCTCTACCGGGGAGCCTCGGTTCTGGTCTATCCCTCCCTCGCGGAGGGGTTCGGGATCCCACTGATGGAAGCGATGGCCTGCGGCACGCCCGCGGTGGCCGCGTTGGCCGGCGCCTTGCCGGAGGTGGCCGGCGACGCCTGCCTGCTGGTCGCGCCGGAGGACGCACCCGCGATCAGCGCCGCCATCTCCCGGATCCTGGGCGATCCCGGGCTGGCGCAAGAGCTTTCGCGCCTGGGACGTGAGAGGGCGGCACAGTTCTCGTGGCGCGAGACGGCGCGCCGGACGCTCGACGTCTATCGCGAGGTGGCCGCGTGAGGAGACGATGGTGAGCTCCAGCGTGAAGACCATCGGCATCGATGCGCGGTCGATCGTGGGACAGCCGACCGGGGTGGGACGCTACGTCCTGAACCTCGTGCGCGCGATGGCCCCCATGGATCGATCGCTGCGGCTTCGGGTCTACCTGCCGGCCCCCTTCGAGGGACCCTGGGACGGAAGTGTCGAGACTGTCGTGCTGCCGACGCCGGGAGCGCTCGGCGGTCTCGACAACATGTTCACGTGGAACCACGTGCGGCTCCCCCTGCACCTCGCGCGGCATCCCGTGGATCTCTTCCACGGCCCCTTCTACACGCTCCCCGCCATCTGCCCCTCTCCCGCGGTGGTGACGATCCACGACATCACCTTCGATCTTCATCCGGAGTGGTTCACGCGGCGCGCCCGTCTCGCCTTCTCGGGGTTCGCGGCCTCCTCGGCGCGCAAGGCGAGGCACGTGCTGACGGTCTCGGAGTGCTCGCGCCGCGACATCATCGAGCGTTACGGGCTCCCGGCCGATCGCGTGACGGCGGCTCCTCTCGCTCCCGATCCGCAGTTTGTCCCGGCTTCGGCGGCAGCGGCCGCTGCGTTCGCAGCGGGCCCGGGCGAGGGGAGGCCCTATCTCCTTCACGTCGGATCGATCACACCGCGGCGCAACGTGACGCGTCTGCTCGAAGCGTTCGCGCGTGTCATCAGAGAGGTGGACGTCTCGCTGGTGCTGGCCGGACGCGTCGAGCCGCCGTCGCCGCCGCTCGCACCGGCCATCGAAGCGCTCGGTCTGACCGGCAGCGTCAGAGTGTGCGGCTACGTAGGCGGCGACGATCTTGCCGCGCTCTACCGGGGAGCCGCGGCGCTGGTCTGTCCGTCGCTGTACGAGGGCTTCGGTCTCCCCGTGGCGGAGGCGATGGCCTGCGGCATCCCCGCGGTCGTGTCGGGCACCTCGTGCTTTCCGGAGGTTGCCGGCGAGGCGGCGCTCTTCGTGGATCCCGAGGACACCGGCAGCATCGCCGATGGACTGCGGCGGGTTCTGACGGATCGGCCGCTGCGCGAGCGGCTGATCCGCCTGGGGCACGAGCGCGCGCGCGGCTTCTCGTGGGAGAGGACGGCGGCAGCCACGCTCGCCGTCTACCACGACGCGCTGCGGGCGCAGGCCGGCGGAGCGGTGGCGTCGTGAGCGGCAGCGGCGGCGGCGCACCCCTGGTGTCGGTCATCGTCCTGTCCTGGAACTCCCGCCGGTTCCTGGAAGGGTGCCTTTCCTCGGTGCGCGAGCAGACCTGGCCGAACGTGCAGCTCATCGTCGTGGACAACGCGTCGTCGGACGGCTCGGCCTCCTACGTCAGAGCGGCCTTCCCGGAGGCGCTGGTCGTGGAAAACCCTGAAAACCTTGGCTTTTGCGCGGGAACCAACGCCGGGTTGCGGCTCGCCGAGGGCGTCTATATTCTTTTCCTCAACCCGGACGCGACCTTGTCCCGGACCTTCATCGAGGAAGCCATCGTGCCGTTCGGCGCGGACGCGCGGATCGGGATGGTGGCGGGCAAGGTGACCCGCTTCGGCGGAGAGATCCTGGACACGGCGGGACAGATCCTGACCCGCGGCCGCCGCATCCGGGAACGTGGCTACGGGGAGCCCGACCACGGGCAGTTCGACCGACCCGGTGACGTCTTCTCGGTCTGCGGCGCCGTTGCGTTCTACCGCCGGGAGCTGATCGAGAGCGTGGCGATCAATGGTGAGTTCTTCGACGAGGACTACTTTGCCTTCGGAGAGGACCTCGACGTCGCATGGAGGGCTCGCAACATGTCCTGGCGGTGCTGGTACCAGCCCTCGGCCCTCGCCCGCCACTACCGCGGCGGCTCGCAGACGCATCCCGCCCAGGCATCATGGCTCGGCCGGCATGAGATGACCCGCCGTCCGCCGGCGATCCAGGCGCACATCATCAAGAACAGATACCTCACGATGCTGAAGAACGAGAGCGCGGCATCGTTCGTCGTGAACCTCCCCTTCATCCTGGCGTGGGATCTCGTGCTCTGGTCCTGGCTCATCCTCTTCGCGCCGCGGACGCTGCCGATCCTCTGGGGTCATCGCGGGCTCGTGCGCCGCGCCCTGGACAAGAGGCGCGCGCTGCGCGCTCTCGGCGCCCTGCGGGCGGTGCCGGAGGCATGAGATGACCAGCGTCCCGATGAGCCTGGCCGCGCTGTTCTGCTTCTTCACCGCGCTCGCCTTCGCCATGTACGGCACGCCGGTGGCGGCCCGGGCGGCGGTGCGGTTCGGCATCGTCGATGTCCCGGACCGGCGGCTCAAGCAGCACAGCCATCCCATCCCTTATCTCGGCGGCCTCGCGGTGTACGGCGCCTTCGTGCTCACCATGGCGCTGGTGTTCGACTTCGAGCGCCGCGTCCTCGGGCTGCTGCTCGCCGGCGCGGTGCTGGTCTTGCTTGGCCTCATCGACGACTTCGGCGTGCTGGGTGTGTGGCCGAAGTTCCTCGGCCAGGGGTTCGCGACGCTGGTGCTCATCAAGAGCGGCATCGCCATCCAGATCGCCGCGCTCCCCGACTGGGCCAACCTGGTGCTGACGGTCGTCTGGATCGTCGGGATGACGAACGCCTTCAACATCATCGACATCATGGACGGTCTGGCCGCCGGCACCGCCTTCGTGGCGGGGATCTTCCTGCTGATCGTGGCGATCGCCAACGGCCAGGCTTCCATCGTCATGATGACGGCGACGATGATGGGGAGCCTCCTGGGGTTCCTGCGCTACAACGCCTTCCCGGCCCGCATCTTCCTCGGCGACACCGGGAGCCTCTTCATCGGGATGATGCTCGGCGCGCTGGCGATGATCGGCAAGTACGACCGCGTCAACCCGATCGGCTATCTCACGCCGCTCCTGATCCTCGCCATCCCGGTCTTCGACACGATCTACGTCATGACCCTGCGCGCCGTGAAGGGGCGCAACCCCTTCCGAGGCAGCCCGGATCACTTCGCGCTCCGGCTGAGGAAGCTGGGGCTCGGCGTCCCGGCGGTGACCGGCATCACGTGGCTCGCCGGGCTCGCCCTCGGTGCGCTGGGGTTGCTGAACCTGAGCCTCGATCGGAGAGCCTCGACCATCCTCGTGATCGGCGTGGTCTCGGCGCTGGCGGTTGCCGGGGCCGCACTCGCGCGGGTGCGCACATGATCGTCGTCCTGGGCGGGGGTCTCGCCGGGCTCTCGGCCGCCTATCATCTCCAGGACCGCGAGGAGACGATCGTCCTGGAGAAGGAGGCGCTCCCCGGCGGTCTCTGCCGCTCGATCGTGTCGGACGGGTTCACGTTCGACCTGACGGGGCATCTGCTGCATCTTCGCCGTCCCGAGATCATCGCGCTCGTGGAGGATCTGATCCCGAAGGATCGCTTCGTCCGGATCGATCGGCGGTCGTTCATCTGGTCCCATGGGACCCTCACGCCGTATCCGTTCCAGGTGAACACCCACGGGCTTCCCCCCGAGGTGATCTCCGAATGCCTCACCGGCTTCGTCGAGGCGCTCGTGAAGGGGACCGCCACCCCCCTGAGCGATGACGCTGTCGCGGGGCTGTCGTTCAAGGAGTGGGTGATGCGCACGTTCGGGAGCGGCATCGCGCGTCACTTCATGATCCCCTACAACGAGAAGCTCTGGCTGACCGACCTTTCGGAGGTCACCAGCGACTGGGTCTCCTGGTCGATCCCGAGGCCGTCTCTGGCCGACGTCGTGGACGGGGCGCTGGGGATCTCGCGCAAAGCGTTCGGCTACAACCCCTCCTTTCTCTATCCGAAGGAGGGGGGGATCAGGGTTCTCCCCGACGCGCTCGCTTCCCGCGTGCGCGGCCTGCGCTGCGGCGAGGAGGTCGTGCGGATCGATACGAAGACGCGCACCGCGATCATGAAGACGCGAGAGCGTATCGACTACGACCGCCTGATCTCCACGATGCCGCTGCCGCGCCTGCTTGCGATCGCCGACGGGATTCCCCCCTCCCTGGTGGACGAGGCGCGCGCGCTGCGGCACGTCGCGGTGATCAACATGAACTTCGGCATCGATCGGGAAATCCATTCCGACAAGCACTGGATCTACTTCCCGGATCCCGAGGTCGTCTTCTACAGGGCGGGCTTCCCCGCGTCTTTCACCGCCGCGGCCGCCCCCGCGGGATGCTCCTCCATCTACATGGAGATCGCCGTCCCGCCGGACGCTCCGTGGGGCCCCGCGGAGGAGGAGGCCGTTGCCGCGCGCTGCTGGCAGTCGCTGCTCGCGGCCGGCATCGTGAAGCCCGAAGACAGGATCATGACGCGCGTCGCCCTGCGCATCGACCCCGCCTACGTGATCTACGATCGCAAACGGCGCGACCTGCTCCCGAAGATCCACGCCGCGCTCTCGGCCGCCGGGATCCACTCCATCGGTCGCTACGGCGCGTGGCACTACAACTCGATGGAAGACTCGCTGGCCGAGGGACGCGCGCTGGCGCACGAGCTGCTCGACGCGAGGATTGCGGCGGCGCGAACGGCGGGAGCCTGACATGTGCGGCCTTGCCGGACTGACGCTCCCCTCAGGCGCCGCGCCCGCGCCGGAGGATCGCGCCGGAGTTTCCCTGATGCTCCAGACGCTGGCGCATCGAGGGCCCGACGGCTCGGGGGTTGCGGCGCTCCCGGGGATCGTGCTCGGGCACCGCAGGCTCGCCATCATCGACCGCAGCGAGCGCTCCGCCCAGCCCCTCAAGTTGCGCTGCACCGAGGGGGCTCCGGAAGTCTGGATCGTGTGCAACGGGGAGATCTACAACCACGTCGAGCTGCGCGCCGAGCTCGAGGCGCGCGGGCACCGCTTCCATACCGACGGAGACACCGAGGTGATCCTCCACCTCTACGAGGAGAGGAAGGAGGCCTGTGTGATCCCGCTGCGCGGGATGTTTGCCTTCGCTCTCTGGGACGCTGCTGCCAGGCGCCTGCTGCTCGCGCGCGATCGACTGGGGAAGAAGCCTCTCTACTATCGGGACACGGGCGATGCGATCGCCTTCGCCTCCGAGATCAAGGCGCTCCTGGCGCTGACCCGCGCGCGCGGCGGGTCGATCGACGTCGACGCCGATGCCGTGCGCACCTACCTGGCGCTCAAGTACGTGCCCGGACCCGGGACGGCGGTGCGCGGCATCCGCCGGCTCCCCCCCGGACACCTGATGATCCGCGAGAGGGAACGCAGCGTCCTTCGTCCCTACTGGCAGCTCCCGGAGGCGCGCGAGAGCTTGGAGCCCGGCGACGACGGGCCCCTGACCGAGGAGGATCGGACGGAGCTGGCGCGGCGCGAGACCCAGGCCCTGGCGGAAGCGATCCGCGAGTCGGTGCGGATCCGGATGCGCAGCGACGTGCCGCTGGGTCTCTTCCTGAGCGGCGGTCTCGACTCGGGGATCATCGCGGCGCTGATGGCCGGGCTCGGAACGGGGGCGCCCTTGAGGACCTTCACGGTGAGCTTCGATCGCGCCGACTACGATGAGCTCGCCTCGGCGCGCAACATGGCGCGAGCCCTCGGGGCGCAGCACGAGGAGATCGATCTGCGCCTCACGGCAGCCTCCACCGTCGAACGGCTCTCCGATCTCGCATGGCATCTTGATCAGCCGTTCGCCGACTCCTCGGCGGTGGCGGTGCACCATCTTGCGCGCGAGGTCCGGCGCCACGTGACCGTCGCCCTGTCGGGCGACGGCGGGGACGAAGTCTTCCTGGGCTACGATCGCTACCGGGCCCACCGCCTCGCGGATCGATGCGGCGGCCCCGCGACGCGCTGGGCGTCGCGCATCGGCGCGTCGCTGGTCCGGTCGATCCGCCTGACTCCGGCCGGCAGGAGGAACCTGAGAGGGCGCGCGATGCGCTTCCTCGGTGCGTGCGCGCTGCCGCGCGCCGCGCGCAACGACTCCTGGGTCACCTGCTACGACGAGCGGCTCGCGGCCGCCGTCCTGACCCCCGACTTCCTGCGCGCCACCGCCCGGGCCGAGCCTCTGGGCAGGCTGCACGAAGCGTACGGGCGCGAACGCGGCGCGACCATCGAGTCGATCCAGCGCGCCGATCTGCTCGTCTACCTTCCCGACGACATCCTCCACAAGGCCGACCTTGCCTCGATGATGCACGGATTGGAGATACGCGCGCCTCTGCTGGATCACCTGGTGGTCGAGCGGGCCATGAAGATCCCGACCAGCCTGAAGCTGGGACCCGGTGGGCCGGGCAAGAAGGTGCTGCGCCAGGCCTTCGAAGGGGTCGTCCCCGCGGCAGCGCTCACGGGGCGCAAGGCGGGCTTCGGCATCCCCCTGGATCACTGGCTGCGCACCGAGCTGCACGGCTGGTGCCGTGACGTCCTGATGGATCGGGAATCGCTGTCGCGCGGCATCGTCACGCGCGCGGGTGTGGAGACCCTCCTCGCGGAGCATCGCGCGGGGAAGGCGAACCGCGAGGACGCCCTCTGGGCGCTGGTCATGCTCGAGCACTGGTTCCGCGCGGTGGGCGACGCCGATCGGTACCGCGAAGCGAGCCGGGTGGAGGCCGTCGCGGGATGATCCGCGTGTGCCACGTCATCACCGAGCTCGCGCTCGGCGGAGCCCAGCAGAACACCCTCTACACGGTGGCGCACCTGGACCGCCGGCGCTTCGACCCTGTCCTGCTCGCGGGCCGCGGCGGCCTGCTCGACGGTGAGGCACGCGCCAGCGGCGCGCCGGTCATCTTCGTCGACGCGCTGCGCCGCGACGTCGCGCCGCTGCGCGACGCCGCGGCGCTGATCGCGCTCTGGCGTCACTTCCGGCGGCTGCGCCCCGCCATCGTGCACACGCACTCCTCGAAGGCGGGCATTCTCGGCCGGTGGGCCGCGCGCCTGGCCGGGGTCCCCCTCATCGTTCACACGATCCATGGATACGGGTTCCACCCGGGCCAGTCGAGGCTCGCGCGGGGAGCATGGGTGATGCTGGAACGGATCACGGGGCGCGTCTGCACGTCCGCGTTCATCGCCGTGTCGCGCGCCAACCTGATCGAAGGGATGGCCCTCGGAATCCTCACGAAGGAGAGAGCGTCGCTGATCCACAGCGGCATCCGGCTGGCGGACTTCGAGGCACGTCCGGCACGCGCGCCCGGCGAAGCGCCCGTGACCGTCGGGATGGTCGCGTGCCTGAAGCCGCAGAAGGCGCCGCTCGATTTCGTGCGCGCCGCCGCGAAGGTCGCGCGGCTCTGCGGGCGCGAGAGGGTCCGCTTCGTGCTCCTTGGCGACGGTGTCTTGAGGCTGAGGGTCGAGGAGGCGATCCGATCCGAGGGGATGACCGATCTCATCGCGCTCCCAGGGTGGTGCCGCGATGTTCCCGGCGCGATGAGGGAGTTCGATGTCCTGCTGCACACCTCCCGATGGGAAGGGCTCCCCAGAGTCTTCCCGGAGGCGATGGCGACGGGGTTGCCGATCGTCGCCACGGACGTGGACGGCGCTCCGGAGGCCGTCGAAGATGGCGCGACCGGGTACCTGCTCCCGGCGGGGGATGTCGAAGGGCTGGCGCGCCGGACCGCGGAGCTGGTGATGGACCCCGGGCTGCGGCGCGCCATGGGGGAGCGGGCGCGCGCCAGAGTGTCGGCCTGGGACATCGACGACATGGTGCGCAGGCAGGAGCGTCTCTACGAAGGGCTCGTGGCCGGCCCGGCCTCTGCTGCGGTCTCACGCTCCACGCAGGGAGAGCTCGTATGACCGTTCTCGCCATCGAGGGCTTGCGTAAATCCTACAAGGGGCATCTCTCGATCACGACGCGCGAGGTGATCCGCGGGCTCGACCTCACAATCGAGCGCGGCGAGGTCTTCGGCCTGCTGGGCCAGAACGGCGCTGGCAAGACGACGACGATCAAGATGATCCTCTCGCTCATCTTCCCCGACGCGGGGACGATCCGCATCTTCGGAGAGCCGAACAGCAGCGTGACGGTGCGCGCGCGGGTCGGGTTCCTTCCCGAGAACCCTTACTTCTACGAGTACCTCACCGGCGTCGAGTTCCTCGATTTCTATGGCCGGCTGTTCGGCTACGGCCGCGCCGAGCGCGAGCGAAGGGCGGCCAGGGTGCTCGCGCTCGTCGGGATGACGGAACGCGCGGCCATGCCGCTGCGCAAGTACTCGAAGGGGATGCTCCAGCGGATCGGGATGGCCCAGGCTCTGATCAACGACCCGGAGTTCGTCATCCTGGACGAGCCGATGAGTGGGCTGGATCCGATCGGCCGGCGCGAGTTCCGGGACATCATCCTCGATCTCAAGGCGCGCGGGAGCACCGTCTTCTTTTCCTCGCACATCCTCTCCGACGCGGAGGCGATCTGCGATCGCGTCGGGATCCTCAAGGACGGCCGCATCGGAACGTGCGGCAGGCTGGCCGATCTGCTCACCTCCAGCGTCAAGTCGTGGGAGGTCACCTTCGCCGGGCCGACGTTCGCCTCGCTCCAGCTCAACGGCTTCAGCGGGTCGCTTCTCTCCGCGCGGGGCGATGAGTCGCTCGTGCGCGTGGACGTCGAGGCCGACCTGGCCCGCCTGCTCGACGCCGTGAGGGCGCGCGCGGGAAGGCTGATCGCGGTCGCGGGGCGAAGGGATACGCTCGAGGATCTCTACCTGAGGGAGGTCGCCCCCGCGCCATGAAGGTCCTGGCCATCGCCCTCAACACGTTCCGCGAAGCGATCCGCGATCGGATCCTCTACCTCCTGCTGGTGTTCGCCGTCCTGCTCATCGGGTCGAGCAGGGCCCTGAGCCTGCTGACGGTGGGCTCGGAGGAGAAGATCGTCAAGGACATCGGCTTGGCGGCGATCTCCCTGTTCGGCGTGGCCACGGCCATCTTCGTCGGCGTGGGACTCGTGTTCAAGGAGATCGAGAAGCGGACGATCTACACGCTCGTCTCCAAGCCCATCGTCCGGTCGCATTTCATCCTGGGGAAGTATCTCGGCCTGGTCCTCGTCCTGGCGGTCAACGTGAGCATCATGACCGCATGCTTCTACGGTCTGCTGCTCGTGAAGGGATGGGCCGACGCCGCGATCGCGTCGGCGGTGTTCCTGACGCTCGTCGAGCTGCTCCTGGTGACGGCCATCGCCATCTTCTTCTCCTCGTTCTCGACCCCCATCCTGAGCAGCCTGTTCACCGTCACCGCGTATGTCATCGGCCACGTCTCGTGGGGGCTGCTGATGCTCGCCGAGAGAGTGAACGGGCTGGGACGGGGGATATGCCACGCCCTCTACTGGTGCCTTCCGAACCTCGAGCGGCTCAACGTCCGCGGGATGGTGGTGCACGGGGCCGACGTGCCGCTCGATCAGGTGCTGACGGCGACGGTGTACGGCGTTTCCTACACGATCATCGTCCTGGGCCTCGCGATGATGATGTTCCGCCGCCGGGATTTCCTGTGAAAGGAGGCCCGATCGGCGCGGGTTTCCTCCTGGGCGCCTGCGTTGCCGCCGCCGGCGTGTCCTCGTCGCGTCTGGAGTCGATGAGCCATCGCGAGGGGAGCGCCTCCGTTCTCTACCTTCCGTCGGGGCAGTACCTGAAGGTGGTGTCCCTCGGGTTCCCCGAGCTGCTGGCCGACGTGATCTACCTCTGGTCGATCCAGTACTACGGCGACTACGACAAGGCGGACCGGTACGTCTTTCTCGAGCACGTCTACAGCAGCGTGATCGCGGAGCTCGACCCGCATTACATCGACCCCTACCTGGTGGGCGCGATGATCATGGGGATGGAGGCGGGCGATCACGAGATGGCGCTGCGATTGCTCGACAAGGGGGCGCGGGCCAACCCGGAGGAATGGATCCTTCCCTTCGAGGCCGGCTTCATCTGCTTCGACTCGCTGGGGGACTACGAAAGAGCGGCGGGCTACTTCGAGCGCGCGATGGCGATCCCCGGGGCTCCCCCCGCGACCCGCAGGATCCACGCGGAGATGTTCAACAAGATGGGGGACAAGCGCCGGTCGCTCGCGCACTGGAGCCAGATCCACGATACGGCCGACAGCGATTACGTGCGCGACATCTCCTGGAGCCACGTGCACGATCTGATGATCGAGGTGGACCTCGAGACGCTGACCACTGCCGTGGCATCGTACCGATCGCTCCACGGCAGGCTCCCTGCCGCGCTCGCTGATCTGCGAAGGGCGGGGCTTACGGACAGGATCCCGGACGACCCGGATGGCCGCCCCTATCAGTACGACGCTGCCACGGGTGCGGTGAAGAGCGCCAGCCCCTGGCGTCTCTTTCGGAAGGGCAACCGTTGATCCACGCTTTCGAGCTCTTCCCCGCGGGGGCGCAGACGGCGTTCGTTGCCGTGTTCGGACTGCTCATCGGGTCGTTCGCCAACGTCCTGATCCACAGGCTGCCGCTCTCACGCTCGGTCGTCTGGCCGGGATCGAAGTGTCCCGCCTGCGACGCCGACATCGCCTGGTACGACAACATCCCGGTGATCTCGTGGATCATCCTCGGGGGGCGCTGCAGGCGCTGCAGTGCGTGGATTCCCGCACGCTACCCGATGGTGGAGGCGCTCTGCTCGGTCCTTCTGGTCTGCCTCTTTCTCCGGCATGGGCCGACGTGGCAGTGGGCCGCGCACGGCTGGCTGGTCGTGTCGATCGTGGCGCTCGTGCCGATCGACTATCGCTACGGAATCCTCCCCGATCGCATCACGCTCACCGGGATCCTCGCCGGGCTCGCGTTCTCTCTCGTCGCGGCGCAGCCCGGGCTCGTGCGGGCCCTTCTCGGCGCCGCCGCCGGCGCCGCAGTGCCCCTGGTCATCCGCGCCGTATACATGCTGAAGGAAAAGGGAGGCGGGGTCGCACAGGATGCGCAGCCCGCGGAGCACGAAGAGGAGAGACGGGAGGGGTTGGGGCTCGGCGACGTGAAGATGCTGGCGATGGTGGGCGCTTTTCTCGGCGCCCCCGGGGTTCTGCTCACGATCATGCTGGGCTCCCTGCTTGGGACGCTCATCGTCGTGCCGCTCCTGATGGCGGGAAAACTCACGATGAAGCACCCGGTCCCGTTCGGCCCGTTCCTCGGAGCCGGGGCGATCATCGCCGTCTTCTGGGGAGACAAGATCATCTCCTGGTACACCGGGATCGCCTTCTCGGTGTAACGCCCCGCGTCCGGGGCGACGCCCCCCTGTCATACCAGGGAGCACCTTCCTTCCGGCACGCTGCCGGATCCGTGCGGCGTCATCTGGCAGGCTCGTTGCAATTCCACCTCCGTCATGGAATGGAAGACACGCGGGCACAGCCTGGTGGAGACGATCGTCGCGACGGCAATCGCCGGCTGCGCGCTCGTCGCCATGAGCGCCGTCTTCGCCCAGGCCGGCGAAGTCATCGCGGGTGCGCGCCACGCGACGCGAGCGACTCTGCTGGCGCGCGGACTCCTCGAGGAGGCCCTTGGACAACCCGCCGGCACGCTGCTCGCGGATGGCTCGCGCGACGTGCCGGCGCCGGATCTGCCCTGGGGGCGCGCCCGGTCCAGCTTCCTCGCCATCGGGGAGCCGGGGATCGCGGACCCGCCGGTGCGCATCGCCGTGAGCGTGAGCTTCGTGCATCGCGGCCGTGAGCGGCGCGTGACGCTGCGCACGGTGCGCTTCTGAGGCGCGCGGACATGAGGCGACTTTCGGGCTTCTCCCTCGTGGAAGTGCTGGTAGCGATCGCGCTGACGGGCGTTCTGTCGGGCCTCTGCGCGCGTCTCTACGTCGCGCTGGTGCGCTATCAGAAGCAGGTGGCGTGCGCGGCCGTTCAGACGCAGGTGGGACGCGCGGCGATGCAGTGGATCGCCGACGACCTCAGGCTGGCGGGGCTGAACCAGAATCCGGACGGCGATCCGAACCGTCTCACCGAGGGGATCGAAGGGATGTGGGGCACGACCGTGGCCCTTTATCGCGACGAGGTCGCCGCCTGGGCGCTGGGGAACGTCCCGGCCGGCGGCGAGCCGATGCTGGAGTGGACCGTCCCCATCCGCGATGCCCAGGTTGGCTCACGACCGGGCCCCTTCACCCTGTACAGGATGACGGTCAGGCCCGACGGCACGGGGATGACGCGGCAGCCTGTCATCGATGACATCCAGCGCCTCCGGTTCACCTACCAGGATCGGGACGGGAACGCCATGACGCCGGCCGGCGGGGTGGAAACCCCGGGGGCGCGTGCCGCCAGAGGGGCCGTGGTCGCCGTCGGGGTCGAGCTGACGGTCTCCCTGCGCGCGTGCCCGGCCGGCGGGAGCTATCCGCTGCAAACCCTCGTCAGGCCGCGGAATTCCGGGCTTTTCGGCGCAGTTGAAGCCTCTGGTTCGCCTTGACTCGGGGCCAACAGGGCATAAATTCGGCCACGTGACACCTCAAGGACGCAAAAACGCACTGGCAATTGCGGCATCGATTGCCGCATCCCTCGCGCTCTTCGCCTGCGGCGGCGATCGTGAGGCCTCGGGGGTCACCCCTGTGGAAGAGCAGCAGCCAGCCGCCGCTGCCAGCGCACCCAAAGCGCCTGCGGCACCCCCGGCCGCTGCAGCGCCGGCCGCTCGGGCCGCGAGCAGTTGGGAGACCTCCACCGCGTCGTTCCCGGTGCCGGAGGAATCCGCCGAGGGCAAGACTGACGAGATCTCGTTCGGCAGCGAGGGGGTGGACGAGGAAGCCGGGTCCCGTGTGACCGCGAGCCTCGGGTCGCTGCCTGGAGGCGGACACGTCTTCACGAACAAGGATCTCCAGCGCTATCGCCCCATGGTGAGCGCCTTTGGGTTGGATGATGAGCGCCCGGCATCCGCGGATGACAACGCTGCCGCGAACCCGGCTGATGCCAACAAGCCTGCAGGGGAAAAGCTCAGTCCCGAGGATATTCAGGCGCAGATCGACTCAACGCAGGCCGAGATCGCCAAGGCCGAAGAGGATCTGAAGTACCTCAAGAGCAGGAAGCCCTCGATTCACAATCCGCTCCTGCCGCGCGTCCCGCTCACCGAGGATGACACGGCGAAGGAAAATGGGATGGACAACGTGCAGCGTCTGGAGGCCATCGCCGGGCGGATCGCGGAGACGGAGATGCGCCTCAACGAGCTGCGCCAGAAGCTGGACACGCTCAACAAGACCCCGCCATCCAATCAGTAATTAACTGAAAACAAAAGCCTTCATGGCGCAGGTTGCTTGACGCGTCGCGGCACGGGTAGTATCTTCGGCGGCCGATTGTGGCCGTCTTTCATTTTTTAGAGGGGAATCGAATGTCCCGCCGACGCGTCATCATCCTGGGGGCCGCGGGGAGGGACTTCCACGACTTCAACGTCGTCTTCCGCGCCGATGCCGCCTCCGAGGTGGTCTGCTTCACGGCGACCCAGATCCCCAACATCGCGGGAAGGCGCTACCCCCCCGAGCTGGCCGGTCCTCTCTACCCCGAAGGGATCCCGATCCACCAGGAGAGCGACCTCGCCGACCTGATCCGCACGCACCGGATCCAGGAAGCGGTCTTCGCCTACAGCGACGTCTCCCACGAGCATGTGATGCACCTCGCGTCGCTCGTCAACGCGGTGGGCGCCGACTTCCGGCTGATGGGCGCCGACGCGACGATGCTGGACAGCCGCCTCCCCGTCGTGTCGATCTGCGCCGCGAGGACCGGCAGCGGCAAGAGCCAGACGACTCGGCGCGTCATCGGAATCCTGGCGGCGCGGGGGCTGCGCGTCGTGGCGGTGCGGCATCCGATGCCCTACGGCGATCTCGTGCGCCAGAGAGTCCAGCGCTTCGCGACTATGGCGGACCTCGATGCGGCCGACTGCACCATCGAGGAGCGGGAGGAGTACGAGCCGCACATCCGGCGCGGGACGGTCGTCTACGCCGGAGTCGACTACCAGGAGATCCTCGATCGGGCGCAGGAGGAGGCCGACGTCATCGTCTGGGACGGCGGCAACAACGACCTCCCGTTTTACCGGCCCACGCTCGAGATCGTGGTGGTGGATCCGCACCGGCCCGGCCACGAGCTCTCCTATCACCCGGGCGAGACCAACGTGCGCCGCGCCCACGTCATCGTCATCAACAAGATCCGCACCGCGACGAAAGAAGGCATCGACACGGTGCGACGGAACATCAAGCTCCTGAATCCGAAGGCGACCGTGGTGGACGCGGCCTCCCCGATCACCGTGGAGGATGCCGGGGCGATCCGCGGCAAGCGTGTCCTGGCCATCGAGGACGGGCCCACGCTCACGCACGGCGGGATGACCTATGGCGCCGCGGTGGTGGCCGCGCGCGAGCATGGAGCGTCGGCCGTCGTCGACCCCAGGAGCGCCGCGGTGGGCTCCATCGCCAAGGCCTTCGTGGACTATCCAGGCATCGGACCGCTCCTCCCCGCCCTCGGCTACGGCGAGGCCCAGATCGCCGACCTGCAGGCCACCATCGATCGCGTGGACTGCGACCTCGTCCTGATCGGCACGCCCATCGATCTTCGACGGCTGGTGACCTTCCGCAAACCGGCCCAGCGGGTCACGTACGATCTCGAAGAGATGGGCAAGCCGGACCTCGCGGAGGTCCTGTCGCGGATCGCTTGACCAGCCGCCGCGGTGCGTCGCTGGCGGTGATCGCGTTCGGCGGCAACGCGCTCGTGCGCCACGGGGAGGATGGCACCCAGGAGCGGCAGGCGCGTCACGCGGAGAGTCTCGCCCGTTCCCTGACCAGCATCATCGGCAAGGGGCACGACCTGGTCCTCGTGCACGGCAACGGCCCCCAGGTGGGAGCGCTGCTGGTGCAGGTCGAGGAGGCGATCACCAAGGTGCCACCGCTGCCTCTGGACGTCTGCGTGGCCGGCACCGAGGGGACCATCGGCTACATCCTGGAGCGCTCGCTGCGCAACGAGCTGCTCGCTGCGGGGATCGATCGCGACGTCGTCTGCATCCTCACGCACGTCGTGGTCGACCCGAAAGACCCCGCCCTGAGGGACGCCAGCAAACCCATCGGCCCCTTCTACACGCCGTACCGCGCCGCCCATCTGCGCCGCTCGCGGCGCTGGCAGATCGTCGAGGATTCGGGGCGCGGCTACAGGAAAGTCGTCCCCTCGCCGCGGCCGCTGAGAGTCGTCCCCATGCCGATCATCAGGACGCTGCTGGAAGGGAGAAACATCGTCATCGCGGGGGGCGGGGGAGGCGTGCCCGTCATCGAGGAGCCGAGCGGGAAGCTGCGGGGGATCGAGGCGGTCATCGACAAGGATCTCACCGCGGCGCTGATCGGCCGTGACCTGGGCGCCGATCTGTTCGTCATCCTCACCGACGTCGACTGTGTCTTCCTGAACTACGGGAAAAAGAACCAGAAGCCCGTGGCGCGAATGTCGCTGAAGGAGGCGGAGCGGCACATGCGGCGCGGCCAGTTCCCCCCCGGGAGCATGGGGCCGAAGGTTCAGGCCGCCATTGAGTTCGTGCGTTCGACCGGACGCGATGTCATCATCACGTCGCTGCGGCGCTGCGTCTCCGCGATCGCGGGACGCGGCGGCACGCGCATCTCGGAAAGGCTGGAGCCTCGGACATGACCCCGAACACATCGTCGTGGAAAGGACGGGATCTGCTCACCATCAGGGATCTCTCGGTGGAGGACGTCGCGCTCCTGATCGAGAAGGCGGCGGACATCAAGAAGCATCCTGACGCCTACAGGAAGGCGCTGGACGGGAAGACGCTGGCTATGATCTTCCAGAAGCCGTCGTTACGCACGCGCGTCACCTTCGAGACCGGGATGACGCAGCTCCACGGCCACGCCATCTACATCGCCCCTTCCGACGCGGGCCTCGGCACGCGCGAGAGCGTGCCCGACGTGGCGCGGAACCTGGAGCGCTGGGTGGACGGGATCATGGCGCGCGTGTTCGCCCACAAGATCGTGGAGGATCTGGCGCGGCACGCGCGGATCCCGGTGATCAACGGGCTCTCCGACGACGTCCATCCGGTGCAGGCGCTCAGCGACCTGCTCACGATCGTCGAGTCGGCGGGGAAGTTCCGCGGCGTGAAGCTGGCCTGGGTGGGGGACGGGAACAACGTGGCGCACTCGCTGATGTTCGCCGCGGCCCGCACCGGCATGGCGATCGCCGTCGCGACGCCCGCCGGATATGAGCCCAACAGCGACTTCGTCGCCTGGGCCAGGAATGCCGGCCGTGAGACGGGCGCCACCATCGAGGTCACCACCGATCCGAACGTCGCCGTGAAGGGGGCGCAGTTCGTCTACACCGACGTGTGGGCGAGCATGGGCCAGGAAGAGGAGGCTGCCGCGCGGAAGGAGATCTTCAGGCCGTTCCGCGTCGATCGGGCCCTGATGGAGCGCGCCGGCGCCGACGCCCGCTTCATGCACTGCCTTCCCGCCCACCGCGGCGACGAGGTCACAGACGAGGTGGCCGACTCGCCCGCCTCGATCATCTTCGATCAGGCGGAGAACCGGCTCCACATGCAGAAGGCCATCATGGTGCAGGTGATGGGGAGCTAGCCTGGGTACGCGGGCCTCCGGCCCGCATTCAATACGAGGTCCGTGTACCCGCGGTCGCTTCCTGCAACCGCCGGCGAAGCGTCAACCACACTCGACGACAACGCGCTTCTCTCCACGCAATTCCACAACCATCGGGACTACGAGACGCAATGCACAATCCTCGGGGCCACGAGTTTTCTCGCTTCTGATAACTTTCGCTTGACTTTCGTATTATCTCGCCGTACCTTCACAACGTCAGCGCGCGATCTGTCCTCCCTTTTCCTCAAGCTCAGGAACTAGATCATGAACTGGCCATCTTCCCAACCGAAACTCGCCTGGGCTGCAGTTGTCACGGCACTCGTAGCCAGGTGCGCGATACGCGCGTGTTCGTTTCTTGTGTCCCTCGCGCCCGACGCTTCCACCGTGGGGCAATCCGGATGTTTTCCGTGGCAGGCCCCTGCGTTGTTGGATTGGCAACGCATCAGTTCATTTTTCCGGGCGTATCGTGTTGGGTGGACCAACCCGGATGTTTTCCACCGGATGAAAGCGGACCCGAACGCTTTGGACGCGCGTGTTCGTTTTTTTGGCTCGGACCCGATGTCAGCGTCGGGGCCATGTTCCACGGGCGCGGATTGCTACGAAACGAGGACGCTGTCTTCGCAAGTGGGGCGCGGGTTTCGCGGAAGCCATACGCGCGTGTTCGTTTTTTTTGATTCGGAGTGCCGAGCACGACGCTCCATACGGAGACCCGCGGCCGTCAGCTTCCGCGGGATGTTAAGCAGCGTCGGACTCTGAGAGAACTGTTGCTTCGACCGTGAGGAGAGCGTTAGGCGGCACCACACCGAGAACTCCTGTATCGCGGTAGGCAAGTGGACCGCTACCCACTTTCTCGCTGAGGAGTTCAATGCCTGGGCGCATTAGGCGAGATGTCCGCTTCCAACTTTGATTGCCCGGAGTTCATGCAGGTCCCCGTTCAGTCCGCCGAACTCGTCTTCGGCCGCTGAGCGATGTAGAGGGCGGCGATGCCGCGGGCGAAGTCGAAATGCCGCACCGGGGCGAAGCCGCTGTCGCGCAGCAGCGCCGTCATGCGCTGCTGGTCGGGGAATTCCCTGATCGACGACGACAGGTAGCTGTACGCGGAGCCCTTCCCGGAGATCAGCGCCCCCAGCGCTGGGACCAGCAGCCTGAGATAGGCGTGATAGACGATGCGGAATGGGGCGGGAGAGGGAGTCGCGAACTCGAGGATGCCGGCCACGCCGCCGGGCTTCAGGACCCTCCGAATCTCGGCCAGTCCCGCCCCCAGATCCTCGAGGTTCCGCACCCCGAAGCCGACGGTCACCCGATCGAAGGTCGCATCGCGGAAGGGGAGCCTTAGGCTGTCAGCAGCGGTGACCCGGGGGGTCCCCTTGGCGGCCGCCTGCGTGAGCATGCCATGGGAGAAATCGGCGGCGACCACGCGCGCCCCGCGCGCCGCCAGCGCCAGCGCGAGGTCCCCCGTTCCGCAGCACAGATCCGCCGCGAGCATCCCGGGGGCCACCTCGAGCAGATCGCAGGCGCGGCGCCGCCACGACCGATCGGTTCCCAGGCTCAGGACCCTGTTGAGCAGGTCGTAGCGGCCGGCGATGGCCGAAAACATGCTCCTGATCTCTGCGGCTGCGGCCATTCGGGCATGATACCTTGACACTTTGGGGTAACGTGTAGTAAAAAGACGGTTTCGTCCAGCGCAATCCAGCGAGGATAATACCGGAGCAAGCATGGCCATGAAGGGTACGTACGCTCCGAAGGGGCACCCAGTCGATCCACGATGGTACATCGTTGACGCCGAAGGTGCGACTCTCGGCCGCCTCGCCACGGTGGTGGCGAGCCATCTGAGGGGCAAGCACAGGCCGACCTTCGCCCCCAACTACGATCATGGCGATTGCGTCATCGTCGTGAACGCCTCGAAGATCGTCCTGACCGGCCGCAAGCTTCAGGACAAGATGTACCGCGCCTACTCAGGCTATCCCGGCGGGTTGAAGGAGATCACCGCGGGCAAGCTCCTCAAGACACGCCCCGAGCGCGTCATCGAGTCCGCCGTGGCCGGGATGCTGCCGAAGAATTCGCTTGGTCGCAAGCTCATCGGGAAGCTGAAGGTCTACGCAGGGTCCGAACACCCGCACGCGGCGCAGAAGCCCGAGCCGCTGGCCCCCTCGGCGATTGGATAGGGAGACCACTTGGCCGCCACCATTCAGTACTACGGAACAGGCAAACGGAAGACCGCCGTGGCGCGCGTCTTCCTGCGCCCCGGACAGGGCGCCTTCAAGATCAACAAACAGGAGCTCGATCAGTATTTCAGGAACGCGTCCCTCGTGGGGACGGCCCGTTCCGCGCTCGTGGTGACCGATACGTCGACGAAGTTCGACGTCACATGCAACGTGCGTGGCGGCGGCAAGGCGGGTCAGGCCGACGCCGTGCGCCACGGCGTCTCGCGGGCTCTTCTGGGATACAACGCGGAGCTGCGTCTGAAGCTCAAGGAAGCGGGGTTCCTGACGAGGGATTCCCGTATCAAGGAACGCAAGAAATACGGCCAGCCGGGAGCCCGCAAGCGCTTCCAGTTCTCGAAACGCTGATGCCCTCGCGAGAGGGCCTGGTCCCGTGTCTGGTCCCATAGAAGGAGGAGTTACTTGCCATCGGTTTCGATGAAGGAGTTGCTCGAATCGGGCGTGCACTTCGGGCACCAGACCAAGCGCTGGAACCCCAAGATGAAGCCTTACATCTTCGGACAGCGCAACGGCATCTACATCATTGATCTTCAGCAGACGGTCCGGCGCGCCAACATCGCCCTCGACTTCATCGTCAAGATGGCCAACAAAGGCGGCAGCGTGCTGTTCATCGGCACGAAGCGCCAGGCTCAGGAGGCGGTCCGCCAGGAGGCCGAGCGCTCGGGGATGCCGTACGTGACGCTGCGCTGGCTCGGCGGAACCCTCACCAATTTCCAGACCATGAAGAAGCGGATCGATCGGCTGCGCTGGCTCGAATCGCTCGAGACCGACGATCACCGCCGCGAGATGCTCACCAAGAAGGAGCTGGGCAAGCTCGAGAAGGAGCGCCAGAAGCTCGAGAAGGTCCTCTCGGGGATCAAGTCGATGGGCTCGCTCCCGCAGGCCATCTTCGTGATCGACCCCAAGAAGGAGCACATCGCGGTGGCCGAGGCCAGGAGGCTGCGCATCCCCGTGGTGGCCATCGTGGACACCAACTGCGACCCCGACATGATCGACCACATCATCCCCGGCAACGACGACGCCATCAGGGCGATCCGGCTGTTCACCGCGAGGATCGCCGACGCGGTCATCGAAGGGCGGAGCATGAACAAGGGGGACGATCAGGACGAGACGGAAACCCGGGAAGACCCGACGCCTGAGGCGTCCGACACCGGCGGCGCGTCTTCGGGACTCACCGCGAGTCCGGCCACCCCGCGTGCGGCGGCGGGACCAGGGGCGCCGGCGCAGGGCAAGGTCCCGGCGAGCGCGCGCTGATGGAGATCAAGGCGTCCCAGGTCAAGGAGCTGCGCGAGCGCACCGGGACGGGAATGATGGAGTGCAAGAGCGCGCTGGTCGAGTCCAACGGCGACATCGACGCCGCGATCGCTCTGCTGCGCAAGAAGGGCCTCTCGGCCGTCGCCAAGAAGGCCCACCGCGCGACCCAGGAAGGGCTGATCTCCTCCTACATCCACATCGGCGGGAAGATCGGCGTGCTCGTGGAGGTCAACTGCGAGACCGACTTCGTCGCGCGGACGGATGACTTCCAGCAGCTCACGCGGGAGATCGCCATGCACGTCGCGGCCTCGGCGCCGCGGTTCCTCGGACGCGAGGAGGTCACCGAGGAAATCCTCGCGAAGGAACGCGAGATCTACAAGGCTCAAGCGGCGCTCACGGGCAAGCCGGCGCCCGTGATCGAGAAGATCGTCGATGGCAAGCTCGACAAGTTCTACGGCGAGACCTGCCTTCTCGAGCAGCCGTGGGTCAGGGACCCCAGCATGACGGTGCAGGAGTTCATCTCCTCGCACGTCGCGAAATTCGGTGAGAACATCCGCATCCGCAGGTTCTCCCGGTTCGTCCTTGGCGAGGGGCTCGACCAGGACGCGAGCTGATGGCCGCCCGGCCCGCCTTCAAGCGGATCCTCCTCAAGCTCAGCGGCGAGGCACTCATGGGCGAGGCCGGTTTCGGCATCGAGACCGGCACGGTCACGCGCATCGCCGACGAAATCAGGGAAGTGCACGGCCTGGGCGTCCAGATTGCCGTGGTGCTCGGCGGCGGCAACATCTTCCGCGGCCTGTCGCAGCGCGCCCAGGACATGGACCGGGTTGCTGCCGATCACATGGGGATGCTCGCCACGGTGATCAACAGCCTCGCGCTGCAGGACGCCCTCGAACAGATCAACGTCACCACGCGCGTCCTGTCGGCCATCGAGATGCGCTCGGTCGCCGAGCCCTACATCCGCCGGCGCGCCATCCGGCACCTCGAGAAGGGGCGCGTGATCCTTCTGGCCGCGGGGACCGGCAACCCGTACTTCACCACCGATTCGGCCGCCGCGCTGCGGGCGATGGAGGTCAAGGCGGAGATTCTCCTGAAGGCGACCCGGGTGGACGGTATCTACAACGCCGATCCGCGCAGCCACCCCGAAGCCGAGCTGATCGACTCCGTGCGCTACCTCGAGGTGCTCGATCGCGGGCTCAAGTTCATGGACACCACCGCGATCTCGTTGTGCATGGACAACGCGCTTCCGATCGTGGTCTTCAATCTGACCCGGCATGGTAATATCAAACGCGTCGTTCTCGGCGAGACCATCGGATCGCGCGTCGGTCCGTAGGGAGGGGGGCGCAATGATCGAGGACATCCTCAAAGACTCCGCGCAAAAGATGCATGAGGTCGTCGAGCGCGTCGCGCACGTCCTTTCGACCCTCAGGACGGGGCGCGCGACGCTTGCGCTGCTCGACGACATCAGGGTCGACTACTACGGCACGCCCACGCCGCTGAACCAGGTGGCCACACTGAGCGTCCCCGACGCCACCCTGATCGTCGCCCAGCCATGGGATCCTTCGACGATCGCCCTCATCGAGAAGGCGATCCAGAAATCGGATCTGGGAATCAATCCCACCAACGACGGCAAGGTCGTTCGCATCCCGATCCCGCCGCTCACCGAGGAGCGGCGCAAGGAGATGGCCCGCAAGGTCCACACATACGCCGAGGAGGCGCGGACCGGCATCAGGTTGATCCGCCGCGAGGCCAACGAGCACACCAAGAAGCTCGCGAAGGAAAAGAAGGTGTCGGAGGATGACGAGCGGCGGGCGCACGACAGGGTCCAGAAGCTGACCGACGATTACATCAAGATGGTCGACGACCTCTCCAGCAAGAAGGAGAAGGAGATCCTGGCGATCTAGCGGGGTGACCCCTGCCGGCGTCCCGAGAATGAAGACGACCGCGCTCATTGTCGCTGCCGGCTCCGGACGCCGCATGGGCTCCGACCTTCCCAAGGCCTATCTGCCGCTGGCCGGTGTGCCGCTCTTGACCTACAGCCTCGAGCTCTTCGCGAGGCATCCTGCGATCGATGCGATCGTCGTCGTGGTGCCGCAGGGGATGGTGGACGAGACGCGCCGGCTGACGGATGGCATCCCGAGGGTTTCTGCCGTGACCGAAGGAGGAGCACTGCGAGTGGACAGCGTGAGACGCGGCTTCGAACGCATCGAGTCGGGAGCCGGAGACGACGACCTGGTGCTGGTGCACGACGCGGCGCGTCCGCTGGCGTCACCGGAGCTCGTCAGCGCCGTGATCGATGCCGCGAAGCGGACCGGGGCCGCCGTTCCGGGGCTGCGTCCAACCGACACGGTCCGCGAGACAGCCGCTGGTCCAGTCCCCGGCGGCCCTTCGCTTGCCGTGCGCCGGATCGACCGGGATCGTCTCGTGCTCGTGCAGACTCCGCAGGGCTTTCGCGTCAGGCTGCTCGCCGAGGCCCTGAAGCGGGCCGATGCCGCGGCGCTCCCCGGCGACGCCACCGATGACGCAGCGCTGATCGAGATGCTGGGGCACTCCGTCGCAATCGTCGAGGGCTCGCCGATCAACTTCAAGATCACCCGTTCCGAGGACCTGAAGATGGCTGAGGGATGGCTGGCGTGAGCGGCCCGGCTGCTGGCGCTCCGGCCATGTTCCGCGTCGGGATCGGCTACGACATCCATCCCTTCGCCCCCGAGGACTCGGGGCGCGTGCTGATGCTCGGCGGTGTTGCCATCGCCGGCGCCCGCGGGCTCGCGGGACATTCCGACGCCGACGTGCTCACCCACTCGGTCTGCGACGCGGTGCTCGGAGCGCTTGGTCTGGGCGATCTCGGAGCTCATTTCCCGGACAACGATCCGAGCTACAAGGGGATCGCGAGCCTCGTCCTGCTCCAGCGCGTCGTCGCCATGATGAAGGAACGGGGCTACCGTCTGATCAACCTCGACACCATCGTCATCGCGCAGAAGCCGGCCATCGCCCCCTTCGCCGCCGCCATCCGCGACAGTCTCGCGACGTGCATGGAGGCCGAGCCGGCGGTCGTGAACGTCAAGGCGACCTCCCCCGAGAAGATAGGCGGGCTGGGGCGCGGGGAGGGGATCGCGGCGGAGTCGATCGCGCTTCTGGGAACGATCTGACGATGAACCGCTCCACCGAAGACAGGATCTTCGGCTTCAACCCCATCGAAGCGGCGCTCCAGTCCGGCAAAAGGACCATCGACCGTATCTGGATCCTCTCGGGAAGGAGCTCGTCCCGGGCCGGACACATCAAGGCCCTGGCCCGCGAGCGGGGGATCCTGGTCGAGGAGATCGACCCACAGCGTCTGACGAGACTGGCCGGCGGGATCCCCCGCGCGGCGCATCAAGGGGTCATCGCCGCGGTCTCGGCGCTCCCCTACGCGGAGCCCGAGGAGATCCTGGCCCGCTGCACCGCGGTCTCCCGGCTGCTGGTGGCCGAGGGGGTGGAGGATCCCAGGAACCTCGGGGCCCTGATCAGAACCGCCGCGGCGTCAGGCGCCACGGGGCTTTTCATCCCACGGCGCGGATCCGCAGGCCTGACGGGGACTGTCGCGAAGACCGCCGCGGGGGCCGCGGAGATTCTGCCCGTGGCGCGGATAGGTAACGTGACCTCCTTCATCAATCTCCTGAAGGAGCAGAAGTTCTGGACCATCGGCCTGGATGTCCGCTCGGATCGCCCGTGGGACCGCACGGAATACCCCGATAGGGTCGCCATCGTGGTTGGCGGCGAGGGGAGCGGACTTCGGCGGCTCGCGAGGGAAACCTGCGATGAGACGGTGTCAATCCCAGTGGCTGGGGGGGTCGAATCCCTCAATGTCTCGGTCGCGGCCGGGGTCTGCCTCTACGAAGCCCTGAGACAGCATCGAGGCAGAAAAATAGGGGGGTGAATCCTTTACAAGCGCCAGCGTGCGGTGTAAGATGCGCGTTTCGCTGGCGTAGCTCAGTTGGCAGAGCAGCTGATTTGTAATCAGCGGGTCGGGGGTTCAAATCCCTTCGCCAGCTCCATGGCCGGGGCGGCGGTTCTTCCGAGGGCAGACTCCCGGGATACACCTGTCCGGGACGCGCGATCCTTACCCTTACGAAACGAGATGCGGGGGAGATTCCCGAGCGGTCAAAGGGAGCAGACTGTAAATCTGCCGGCGCACGCCTTCGGAGGTTCGAATCCTCCTCTCCCCACCAAGCGCGCGCGGCGTGATCGGACGATTAGGAAGAACGAGAGCGGGAGTAGCTCAGTGGTAGAGCATCGGCCTTCCAAGCCGAGGGTCGCGGGTTCGAATCCCGTTTCCCGCTCCAGCGTGTTGGATGGAGAGCAGATGATCATCAGCCCACGTGGCTCAGTGGTAGAGCACGTCCTTGGTAAGGACGGGGTCACCGGTTCGATCCCGGTCGTGGGCTCCAGGGCCTCTTTTGAACCGATGGCGCTCGGGAGAGACTGAATGGCGAAGGAAAAGTTCGATCGTACGAAGCCGCACGTCAACATCGGGACGATTGGTCACGTGGACCACGGGAAGACGACGCTGACGTCGGCGATCACGATGGTGCTGCACGCGCGCAACCCGAAGATCAACGTGCGTTCGTTCGATTCGATCGACAACGCGCCGGAGGAAAGAGAGCGCGGGATCACCATCGCCACGGCGCACGTGGACTGTCCGGGCCACGCGGACTACGTGAAGAACATGATCACGGGAGCGGCGCAGATGGACGGAGCGATCCTGGTGGTGTCGGCGGCCGATGGTCCGATGCCCCAGACGCGCGAG
>Ga0137432_1000217_pt1 | contig 40750 bp, 26 predicted proteins | sample EasRivERMZT820_2_FD_102337 | JGI IMG/M metagenome (GOLD analysis project Ga0137432, IMG submission 102337) | Soil microbial communities from meander-bound floodplain in the East River, Colorado, USA - East River MetaG ERMZT820_2 | ecosystem: Environmental > Terrestrial > Soil > Floodplain ... | reverse complement strand
GCGGCGTCGTCCGCGTTGCCGATGTTGACGATCTCCAGCAGGATGCTCTGAGGGACGAGGCTCGCGCGGATCACGGCGGGCGCGTAGATGTGCCGCCCGCGGATGACGCGATCCCTCACGGGGGTCTCGGCGTGGATGGGGACGCCGGCGCCGCGCAGGGAATCGATGACGCGCCCCGCGAAGTGCCGCGAGAGGCCCTCGCTGCGCGTCCTCTGCTTCGGTGAGAAGCTCACGTAGCGGGCTTCCTCGACCTCGCGCCTATTGTAGAGCTTCCCGACGTGACCGTAGGTATCGGCCCGATACTCCTGCCCCGGCACGTAGACCATCGCGCCGCGCACCCCCGGATGACGCGAGTCCGCGTGGATGCTGATGAAGATCACCCGCTGGGGGTCGAACCCCTCGGCGCGCAAGGCACGATAGTGGGAGTTGACGAGGTACCAGCGCAGGTTCACCCCCGCGGTCCCGACGTGCGGCTTGCGGGGATGGTAGGCGGGACTGGTCAGCAGGTACTCGTCCTTGTCGCGCGGGAAGGGTCCCTCGTGCGGATCCAGCCCCGCGCTCTTGTCCATGATGGTCGTGTAGACGCGGGCCCCGGTTTCCTTGAGCGCGAGCGCGCGCAGACGGCACATGATGTCGTAGACGTAGTCGTCCTCGTGGACGCCGTTGCGCTCCGCCCCGATGTCGTCGCCGCCGTGCCCCGCGTCGAGGATGATCGCCACCCCGTCGAGCTGCTGGGCCTGCGCCGTGACCTCGTGACGCGTGGCTTCGTCGAGGGCCTCGTCGTGCGCGGCGCGGCGCGGGTCGTCCCTCGGCAGGAACTCGGGAAGGACCAGATGCCGGGGGATCTTGATCGGATAGCCCACCGGGATCGCGTCGGGCTTCTGGATGCCGCTCATCTGCGCGATCGTCGAGGTGACGGCCGCGACATCCTGAGGATGCAGCCGTCCCGTGTAGCGGACCACCACGGCCGAGTAGAGAGCCTCTCCTCGCTTGAGGCGGTAGACCGCGTAGTCTCCTTTCGCGTCCGACTGGAACACCAGGTCCCCGGCGATCCGCGGCTGGCTCACGCGCGGCGCGGCCCGCGGCGGATCCGCGCCGGAGACCGGTGCGGGGCGCGCGGCGAGGTGCCTCTCGGCCGCGGCGGCGGCCAGATCCTTCGGAACCAGCTCGTCGGGAATGACGACTTCGGTCCCTGCGGCGAGGATCCCCGACGCGATCCCGTTGGATTCCGCCAGGACTCCGGCGTGGCGGGCCTCACCGGAGAACCACAGGGCGATGCTCTCGAGAGTCTGCCCCCGGTCCTCCTCCGCGACGCGATGCACCCATCCCGACTCCGAGGGTCCGTCGTCGGGGAACAGCGCCACGAGCACCTGCGCCGCGTGCCGTCGATCGAGCGTGTCGAACGGGATCGCGTAGTAGAGCCCGGCGGCGACTTTTCGCCCGCCATTGATCTCCTCGAGGCGGGCCCAGGCGCGCTCGGTCCCCGCCCAGCGCACCGCGAGCGCCACGTAGCTGTCGCGCGGCCGCGCCTGCACTTCGAGGAAGATGCGGTCCCCCCCCTCCAGCGTCGCGACCGCCTCGTCGTTGACGAACACGCGGCGCGAGGCGGCGCAGATCGTTCCTGCGGGGAAAAGGCAGACGCCGAGCATGAAGGCCGCGATGTGCTTCATTTCCGGTCCACCGCGAGAGGAGGCGCATCGTCCATCGCGTCCAGAGACGCCTCCAGCGCCGCGGCCGCGCCGAGGATCGTGGACTCTTCGAAATGACGCCCGATGATCTGGCAGCCGATCGGCAGCCCTTCGCGCGAGAAGCCGCATGGGATTGAAACGGCGGGCAGGCCGGCGAGGTTCGCGGTGACGGTGAAGACGTCCGCCAGGTACATCGCGAGCGGGTCGTCGAGCTTCTCTCCCAACCTGAACGCCGTGGTCGGCGTCGTCGGCGCGACGAGGATGTCGCACTCCGTGAAGGCCGTCTCGAGCTCCCGCCGGATGAGGCCGCGCGCCTGCATCGCCTTGAGGTAGTAAGCGTCGTGATAGCCCGCCGAGAGAACGTACGTGCCCAGCATGATCCGGCGCTTCACCTCTTCGCCGAAACCCGCCTGACGCGTGCGGTCGTACATCGCCGCAAGGGTCCCGGCCTCGGTGTCGCGCAAACCATAGCGAACCCCATCGAACCGCGCGAGGTTGGAGGAGGCCTCCGCCGTGGCGACGATGTAATAGGTGGCGATGGCGAAGCGCAGCGAGGGGATCGCGATGGTCCTCACCTGCGCGCCCCCCGCCTGCATGACGCGAAGACACTCCTTCACGGCCGCGTCAACTTCGGGGTCCAGCCCCTCTCCGAAGAACTCCTCGGGCACTCCCACGCGCAGGCCCGAAAGCGCGCTCCCCTTCCCCGACGCGGCTTGCGCGATGTCTTCCGCGCCGCGCGCGGCGACCGTCATGTCCCGCGCATCAGGGCCGGCCATGATCGCGAGGGCCGCCGCGGCGTCTCGCACCGATCGGGACAGGGGCCCCGCCTGGTCCAGCGACGAGGCGAACGCGACGAGGCCGAACCGGGAGACGCGCCCGTAGGTCGGCTTCAACCCCACGGCCCCCGAGAAGGCTGCCGGTTGGCGGATCGAGCCCCCCGTATCGGTCCCCAGCGCCAGAGGGACCTGTCGCGATGCCACGGCCGCCGCCGAACCCCCGCTCGACCCTCCCGGCACACGCGTGAGGTCCCAGGGGTTGCGCGTGGGACCGAACGCGGAGTGCTCCGTCGAGGAGCCCATGGCAAACTCGTCCATGTTGGTCTTGCCCACGATCACCGCCCCGGCGGCCCTGATGCGCGCGACGCAGGTGGCGTCGTACGGCGGAAGGAAGCGCGAAAGAATCCGCGATCCGCAGGTGGTCGGGTGCCCGCGCACGGTCAGCACATCCTTCACCGCGACGGGGACCGCGGCGAGCGGGCCGGCTCTCTCGCCACGCGATCTGGCCTCATCGAGCGCCGTGGCCTGAGCCATTGCTTCGTCGCGCATGATGGTCACGAAAGAATGGAGTGAGGGTTCGGTGGCTTCCATCCTCTTCAAGTGAGCTTCAGCAATCTCGGCGGCGCTGGCCTCGCCGGAGCGGAATATCGCAGACAGGGCCGTGGCGTCGCTGGCCGTCAGATCGGCCATGCGGCCATCATGCGATCACCCGGGGAACCATGAAGTGCCCCTGGCCGCTCTCCGGCGCCGCCTCGAGGGCCTCTTCCGCTCCCAGCGATGGGATGGGAGTGTCCTCCCGCAAGGCGGGGGCCGCTGCTGCCTCAGAAGGATCGATGCCGCCGAGATCGAGGGCCTGAAGGGAGCCGACGTGCTCCAGGATCCCGTCGAGCTGGCCGCGCATGCGCGCCAAGTCTTCATCGGAGAAGCGAAGGTGCGCGAGGCGGGCGATACGCGCTGCCTCCTCCAGGGTGATCTTCATGGGGGGCGGGCTCCAACGGGCGCGGCCATGGTAGACCAGGCGCCAGCAGCCCGCAATCGGGCGCGCCGCCGGGCGATGGGCGCGTCGTGCGGGTGCGGCAATGTTGCCTCGCAGGACGGCGGGTCATAGCTTTCGCGTATGACGTGGCGCTTCCTTCTGCCGGCATTGCTCCTGATCGCGGGATCGGTCGCGCCTCGCGCAGAGTCCGAGGGCGTCGAGGAAGCGCTGGAGGTCACGGCGCCGCAGAGCGCGATCGCCCACCTTCAGGTCCGCACGCTGGTGATGGACGCGCTGGGGACGCGGACGGTCGATGTGGCCGTGGCGCGCGTCCCCTACAACAGCACGGGGCTCCTGATGAGACAGGTCCCCTACGGGGGCCCCCCACTATCCTTCCGTCTGCTGGTGAAGCCCGAGACCCCTTCGGAGGAAGGGATCCGGCTCGTCATGAACACCGAGGTCTGGAGCGGCGGGCTCGACGAGGGACTCAGCCACAGCCTCGAGCGGCGCGAAGAGACGGCGGTCATCGCCCTCGACTCGAGCTATCTCCTCGAGCTGGCTCACGAGCGGGCGGCGGGATCGGGCAGCGCCGGGAGCGAGCGCCGCGTCGTGCTCAGCATCACCCTTTCGGATGAGGACGACCCCTCGGGAGCCGATCCCAGGACATTGCCGCTCCGCGCCGTGCATTTCGTCTTCCAGATGATCCGCCAGAACGGCCCCACGGTGGATCCCCCCGAGACGCATGTCCTGTCCAGCCTCGTGGGGCGCCCCGTCAGCTACTCCTCCAGCGTGATGTCTCTCGCCGCGGGCGCGGATGGCGCCGCAGGCCTCACCTTCACCCTGGCGGCCGAGGGGACCCAGGGGGAGCTGGTCACCGTGCGCCTGAGGGTCTCGGGGTTCGACTACGCGGATGAGAGCCGGACCCATCTCGTGGCAGTGGCCTACGAAAGCCTCCACACGGTGCGCTCCGGGAGCTCCTTTCTCGTGGAAGTCCCCGTGAAACCACCCGATTCAGCGGCCGCCGAAGGTAAGCCCCCCGTGGCCTGGGTTCTGAACGTCACCCCACGGCTGGCCTGAGCCGAAAATCCGCACTCCTGACCGCCCCAATCGTAACGGAGTGGTAAACTAAACGGCGATCGTCGTGTCTATTGGGCTATCCAGGGCGAGCAGGGCCCCCGACCCGACTCGCGGGAGGATGGCGGCAACGTATCCAGGACGATGCCGTCGAATGGGTGGAGGATTTTTCCAAGTCAATTTTTTACCAGGGTCGTACCGGATCAAACCGGCGGCGCTTGGGAACCGGCCAGGTTTCCCTCCCTGAATCGACTCCCAATGCACTCTGCAGTACGACCCCCGGCCACAGGGAGGTCTCGAAAATGACGGCCAGGCGTCTTGTATCTCTGGCGGCGATTGTCGCCCTCACGGGGCTCATGGCCCCCCATCTGCTTCTCGCCCAGGGAAGTACCACCGCAACGGTGAAGGGGCGTGTGGTAGATAGCGACGATGCAGGTCTGCCCGGAGTCATCGTGCAGATCCGGAGCGCAAGCCAGCCCAGCGGAAACAAGCAGGTTCCTTCAGATATCGAGGGAAACTACCGCATCCCGCTGCTCCCCCCCGCGAACGACTACATGATCAAGATCGACTACCCCGGCTTCGCCCCGCTTGAGCTGGGTCCGCTCGATCTCGACCCGGGAAAGACGACGGTCCAGAACATCACGCTGCGCACCGACGCCGAGTCCACCGAGACGATCACCGTCGAATCCCAGGGGAACATCGTCGACACCGAGAGCACCAAGACGGCCAGCTCGTATAACGCGGAATTCATCGAGGGGCTCCCCATCATCGGGAGCAACTACCAGGACATCCTGACTCTCGCCCCCGGCGTGACCGACACCGATGGGGACGGCAACCCCAATGTTCACGGAGCGCGTGACACGGGTCTCCAGTACCGGCTCGACGGTGGGAACATCACCGACCCGGCCTCCGGGACCTTCGGTCAGAACCTCAACGCCGACATCATCGAGGAAGTCGAGATCATCACGTCCGGCGCGTCCGCCGAGTTCGGCAGAGCCGACGGCGGCTTCGCCAACATCATCACCAAATCCGGCGGCAACGACTTCGAAGGTAAGTTTTCCATCCGGTACCGCAGCAGGTTCCTCAACGGCGACGGCACCGGCGACAACGACGTGAACAACTTCAGCAGCGACGTCCCGGACTACAGCGATGTCAGGCCGACGCTGAGCCTCGGCGGCGCCATCGTGAAAGACAAGCTCTGGTACTTCGGCTCTCTGGAGATCATCGACGCCGAGAGGCCGATCAACGAGATCGGCAACACCCGCCTGCAGTCGTTCCGCGGACACCAGGGGTTCGCCAAGCTGACCTGGCAGGCCAATTCCTACAACAAGCTGGCATTCCAGCTGGCCAGCGACCCGCTCGAGTTCACGGGGAACAACATCGGCCTGGGCACTTCTCCCGACTCCGATTTCACCTTCACGCAGGGAGGAGTCACGCCGCAGATCAAGTGGACCTCGACGATCTCGCCCCAACTCCTCCTGGAATCCCAGGTGACGTTCTTCCAGTCCGGGATCGCCGTGGACCCTGTGTCCAGTAACTTCGAGCCGACGGAAACGGATCTGGTGGAGACGGGGATAGGCGTCATCCAGTCCGTGTACCCCTGCATAGCGTTCAACTGCGACCCGCAGTTGGGCGAGAAGGCCACCTATCAGCTCGATTTGGTCCAGGGGACGATCAACGGCCCCTTCAACGTACAGACCGACGACGAGCGGGTCCGCAACTCGATCAAGACCGACCTCTCCTACAACGTCGAGGACGCTTTGGGGCAGCACAATATCAAGAGCGGGATCGAGTTCGCGGACGAAAAGTTCAGCGATTCGCCGATCACCAATCCGTTCCTCGTAGACGTAACCAGGAAGTTCGACAACGAGCAGACCACGGGGGGCGGCATCACCAATCCCTTCGCGGTCGATGGTTTCCAGCAGATCACCACCTTCGATCCGCTGATCACGCCGCAGGAGGCCACCAGCTTCAACAGCAGCATCTACGCTCTGGACTCCTGGAAGCCGATCCCGAACCTGACGATCAACGCCGGAATCCGGCTGGATCGCGAGGACACAAACACCTCAGGGTTCAAGTATTTCGACCCCAGATTGGAGCGCAAGGAGTCCATCGCGCTCTGGAGCAAAGTCTGCATCGAAGCCCAATACCAGGCACAGACCGTTTCGGGGCTCGTCCAGACCGGCTCCAACTGCGATGCGTTCAGACCCGGCGACATGGGGCCGTTCGATGGCAAGCCGCCCGATAAAATCGCCAACAACCAGATGAAGCTGTTCCGGGACGAAAACATGGACGGGATCAATGACATCGATCCGGACGTTGCGAGCCTGGACTTCAACCGCGACGGTGTCCTCGAGTTCGCCAACAAAGAAGGCGAACAGCTCTATCGTGAGCTCACGACGTACGGGGAGCGCCAGACGGAGAACTTCTCCATCGAGAACACCAACGTCTCCCCCCGTTTCAGCGTCTCGTGGGACCCCTGGGCGGACGGCAAGACCAAGACCTTCGCGAGCTGGGGGAGGTTCTACGACCGGCTCTTCCTGGACACGGTCACGGGAGAGATCGGCCCCGATTCCCTGAACTTCACCTTCGTCCCGAGCGACACCAGCCAGATCATCGCGCCGGGGGATCTCTCGCTGACGACCTCCAGCGTCACCGTCAACCAGGTCGACCGCGATCTGCAGACCCCCCACACCGACGAGTGGACGATCGGGTTCGAGCGCGAGCTGGCTCCCGAGTGGTCCGGAACCATCACTTATATCCACAGAGAGGGTTCCGAGCTGCTCCAGGACACGGACATCAATCACGTGACGTGCGCGCAGCATGGCGAGATCGGAATCGACCCGGTCGTCGCCTGCGGCGGCGCGGGGATCCTCGAAGACGACAAGTTCGGTGGCGTTGAGGGGTTCGATATCGTGAGTGAAGGGGGCAACTTCGGGTTCGGATTTTTGATTCCCAACGGCGCCCCCGACCTCTACACCGTCAACACCAACTTCAACCAGATCCTCAGAGTCGGCAACTTCAACTCCTCCGAGTACAACGCCCTGGAATTCAAGATCGTCAAACGCCTGCAGCACAACTGGCAGATGCAGTTCAGCTACACCTGGTCGGAGGCCTTCGGCCAGGCCGAGGCGTTCTCGACGGCCGCCGGCAACGACCCGGAGACCAAGGACGACGAGGAGGGGTTCCTGGAGTTCGACCAGACGCACATCCTGAAGTTCCAGGCGGTGACCCGGCTTCCGCACGAGATCACCCTCGGATCCGTCCTGCAGTGGAGCTCCGGGACGCCTTGGTCCGTGACCAAGACGGTCGTGGAGTTCGACAGCACGGGCAACACGCTCTTCCGGTCCTTCTACCCGACGGGACAGCGCAACGACCAGCGCAACAGCAGCTGGTGGAAGATCGATGGCCGCGTGGAGAAGAACTTCACGATCGGCCGCGTTCAGGCATCGGCGTTTCTCTCCGCCGAGAACCTCCTCGACGAGGGGCAACTCGCCATCGAAGAGCTGGACATCGCCTCGATTGGCGGTCTCCCGCTCGACAGCACCAGGGATATCGGACGCCGGTTCGAGGTCGGGGCGATCTTCGACTTCTAGCTGGCGCATGAACAGAAGCTATAATCGAGGGGGCCGAAAGGCCCCCTTTTTATTGCCCCCTTCCCGTTGGGGGGGGTGTCTCACGAGGAGACATGAAAATGTTCAACAGGCGCGTCCCGAAGCTGGCAACTCTTCCCCTCCTGACAGTCCTCGCCATCCCGGCGCTGGCGGCCGGTCCAGCCGGAGACGAGGCTTCCTGGGACAAGCCGGACAAGAAATGGCGCTCGGGCCCCGTGAAATACCTCCTTACCAAGGACGAGGACAAGGAGTACAAGGGGCTCGAAACCGACGAGGCGCGCGCGAAGTTCGTGCAATCGTTCTGGGAGCGACGCGACCCGAGCCCCGGCACCCCCGCCAACGAGTACCGTGACGCCTTCTACACGAACGCCCGCGAGGCCACGGCGCGTTTCGCCGAGGAGGGGGGGAAAGGGTGGCAGGACGATCGAGGCAAGATCTACATCCTGCTCGGCCCCCCCGACGACATGAGCGACCAGGAGGGGCTGATCGGCGACTCCGGGGTCCAGCTCCCGACGTCGGCAGGCGGGTATGGCTCGGCGCCGGACAGCACGGTTGCCACGCAGGGACAGTCCCGCACCGTCAAGTTCATCTACCTGACCAATCCCCTGGGACCACCGGGGCGGCTCGAGCTGACCTTCAACAGCGACGTCACGGGAGGCTTCCGCCTCCAGGACAGGCTCGACTGGGACACCCCGATCCTGAGGGGTCTTGCGTCGCCGACGAAAACAGCAGCGGCCCCGGCCAGCACGCTCCCCCAGGGGGCCGCGCCGGGGATGCCTGCGACGCCGGCCGCGCCTCCCGCCCCGCCGGCGCCACCGCCGGTTGCGGCGACGCCGCAATCCGAGCTGATGGAGCAGGTGCGCGCGGCAACGGCGGGGAGCGCCAACGTCCCGCTTGGCCTCAATCTCAACTACTACATGGCGCGAGACGCTTCCACGTCCGCCACCCTGACGCTCGAGGTTCCGGCCGACGCCATCCCCGCGGGCACGGACCCCAACAGCCTCATCGTGGCCGCGGAGTTCCTGGATGCCACGACGGGCGAGTCAGCGCAGAGATTCTTCAACCATGACCAGTTCGGCTTCCTCGAGACCAGCGCACAGCAGGGAAAGAAGCTGATCTTCCAGTCGCAGCGTTCGTTCGCTCCTGGCCGGTACAAGGCCATCATCGCCGTCAAGGATCCCGCCTCAGGCTCTCTCGGGGCGATCGAAAAGGAGGTGGATGTCCCGGGCTTCTCAGGCGACGCGCTGGGGCTCAGCACGGTCACGCTCGTTCACAAGCTCGAGCGTCTCGCCACTCCTCCTCCCCCTGAAGCGCCCCAGCCTTTCATCCTCGGCTCGTTCAAGGTCGTGCCGCGGTCCAGCGCGAGCTTCCTGCACGGCGAGGAGATAATCTTCTACTACCAGGTGTACGGCGCCGCCAATGACGCCGCCACCGGCAAGCCGAAGCTCGACATCACGTACGCGTTCGAGATGAAGCAGCAGGATACGTGGAAGATGATCGGGCGCGATCCGGTGAAGTTCCAGGGCCAGCAGGCCCCGGTGCAGGCCTATGGCCTGCCGATCAATCCCAGGTTCCCCAGCGGGGACTACAGGGTGCGGATCGAGGTCGCGGACGTCGTCGCCGGCAACAAGACGACGGCCGAGATCCCGTTCACCGTCAACGCACCGGAGAAGACCTCCCAGGCCAAGTAGGGAAACCATGGACAAAGCCGCAACCGGCGCGCGCCTGATCTTCGCGATGCTCCTGGGTATCGCGTTGCTCCCCATCGCCGGTTCCCAGTCGCGGGCCGCCAGTTCCGCCAGCCTGAGCGACTATCAGGACAGGCCCACCAAGGAATGGCGCGAGGGGCCCATCCGCTACATCATCACGAAGTGGGAAGACGAGGAGTACAAGGCACTCGAGCACGAGAGCGACCGGGCGCGCTTCATCGAGAACTTCTGGCGCCGCCGCGACAACAGTCCCGAGACCCCCGGCAACGAATTCCGCTCCGAGTTCTGGAGGCGTGCCAGCCAGGCGAACCGCCTCTACGGCGAGGAGACGTCGAGGCCCGGCTGGAAGACGGACATGGGGAAGATTCACATCATCATGGGGCCGCCGGACGACATCACGCGTGACCTCGTGGCGGAAGGGAATCGCGGGACCATGGTGTGGACCTACAGGACCTCGGACGCTCCGGGCGTAGGCCCCAACGTGGTGGTGGCTTTCGCCCGTGACGTCACGGGGGAGTTCCGCCTGAGCACCGAGCCGACGAAGGACGCCAGCGTCAAGCAGGGCATCCCACTGGCCTACCAACCCCCCATGGGGACGACGGCCCTCGCCAAGACGCAGATCCTGAGGGCCCAGCAACGGATGGAGGCGATGTACAACCTGACCGATCCTCTGATACGACAGGCGGGCGGTCCTGCGTCGGCCTCCCCACTGGCGCTGAGCACCGAGCTGCTGAAGCTGCAGCAGCCTCCCGCCGAGTGGCAGATCAAGGAAACGGTCACGACCCAGGAGTTCTTCGGCGCCGTGCCGATCAGCGCACGCGTCGACTTCTTCCGGACGACCGGTCCCAAGACGCTGGTCGTGCTGAGCGCAGGCGTGCGAAGCTCGTCGGTCCACTTCCGGCGCATCGGTGGCCGCGAACGTCCCGACCTCGTCTTCTACGCGGTCATCCTCGATCTCACGGGCAACGACACGGTCGCCTCGCTGGGCGAAGACGACGACTTCACCCCTGCCCTGGAAAACGACAAGGCGGGGCTCGACGATCAACTCGTCTATCAGGCGCGGCTGCAGCTCGATCCCGGAAGCTACAAGGTGCGCGTCACGGCGCTGGACAGGGCCGGCGGGCGATCCGGTTCCTACGAGATCCCCCTGACCGTCCCCGACCTGACGGCCCCGGGTCTGGGGGTCAGCAGCCTCATGCTCGCCCGATCGATCGCCCCGAACGAGGCGCCCGGTGCGGGACAGCAGTTCATGATGGGGAACCTGAGAATCCTCCCGAGACTCTCCCAGACCTACGGCAATGCCGACGATCTCGCGTTCTACTATCAGGTCTACGGCGCACAAACGGACCCACAGACCGGCCGCCCCTCGCTGGATGTCGACTACGGCTTCTACACCCTGTCCTCAGAGGAGGAGACGGACCTCGGGCACGTCACCTTCACCGCCCAGAGCAACGAGTCCCATGGTTATTCCGTGGCGCTGCGCGAATGGCCGGCCGGTCCATACATGATGCGCGTCTCCATCACCGACAGGATCGCGGCGACCACCGCCACACGGGATCTCGTTTTCGAGATCCGATGACCCCTCCCATCCAGCTCCACAACACGATGACCCGCCGCCTGGAGCCTCTCCGGACCATCGCGCACGGGCAAGTCAGGATGTACACGTGCGGGCCCACCGTCTACGACTTCGCGCACATCGGCAACTTCCGCGCCTACACCTGGGAGGACTGCCTGCGCCGCTTCCTCAAGCACCGGGGCCTGCAGGTCCTCCAGGTGATGAACATCACCGACGTGGACGACAAGATCATCCGTGACGCCGCGGCCGCAGGCCTCGGCCTCGATGACTTCACGGCCCGCTACATCGAGGCCTTCTTCAACGACCTGGATCACCTCAACGTCGAGCGTGCCGAACACTACCCGCGCGCGACACGCCATATCCCGCAGATGATCGACCTGTGCAACAGGCTGATCGAAGGCGGACACACCTATGCCAGCGAGGGTTCGGTCTATTTCCGGATCGCGTCCTTTGCGGGGTATGGGAAGCTCGCGCACCTCGACGCTGCCGGGATGAAGCCGGGAGCCCGCGTGGAGGCCGACGAATACACCAAGGACGACCCGCGCGACTTCGTCCTCTGGAAGGCCAGAAAGGACGGCGAGCCGTTCTGGGACACGCCCCTCGGCCCGGGGCGCCCTGGCTGGCACCTGGAATGCAGCGCCATGAGCATGGAATATCTCGGGGAGACCTTCGACATCCACACGGGGGGCGTGGACAACATCTTCCCCCACCACGAGAACGAAATCGCCCAGAGCGAGGCGGCCACCGGGAAGCCCTTCGTCAACCACTGGCTCCACTGCGAGCATCTTCTCGTGGACGGCGAGAAGATGTCGAAGTCCAAGGGGAACTTCTATCGTCTCGTGGATCTGCTCGAACGCGGCATGGACCCGCGCGCCATCCGTTATTTCCTGTTGAGCGCGCACTATCGCAAGCAGCTCAACTTCACCCTCGAAGGGGTCGCGCAGGCAAAAAGCGCCCTGACGCGCCTGGACGATTTCCTCGAGCGGCTGGTGAGGGAGCCGGCGACCAGGCCCGGGGATCTCACACAGAGCGTCGCAACGGCCCGGCAGAGGTTCGACGCTGCGCTCGCCGACGACCTGAACACGTCCGAGGCGCTCGCTTCGGGGTTCGATCTTCTCCGGGAGGCCAACGCGGCCTTCGATCGCGGCGAGGGGTCCGCGGAAGAGCGCCGGCTCGTAGGCGCCTTCTTCGACGACCTGCGCTACGTCTTCGGGATCAAGGATCCCGTCCGCGACATTGGTCTCGAGGTCGAGGCCCTCATCGCGCGCCGCGAGGAGGCCCGCCGCGCTCGCGATTTCGCGACCGCGGACGCCATCAGGGATGAGCTCCTGGCGAAGGGCATCATCCTCGAGGACACCCCCCAGGGTGTCCGGTGGAAACAGAAGTCCTGAAGAACCGCGCGTGTCACGACGCCACGACACCGGCCGCGAGGGAGAGGCGATGGCCGAGCGTCATCTCGCGGCCAGGGGCTACACGATCCTCGCGCGCCGTTACCGCACGCGCCGCGGTGAGGTCGATCTGATCGCCCGGCAGGGCGAAGCGATCGTCTTCGTCGAGGTGAAGACACGCACCAGCGAGGCGTTCGGGGGGCCTTTCGCGTCGATGCGCCACCGCCAGCGCGCCCGCATGGCGGCCGCCGCGGCCCGCTTCCTCGCCGAGAACCCTCGCTTGAGCGGCGCTGTGTGCCGCTTCGATGCCATCGCCATCCGACTGGGAGGGGCCGAAAGCCCCGTCGTGGAGCATGTCGAGGACGCATTCCGCCTCTGACCGGGGGGACAGAAGAAAGGCGGCTGCCGGCTGATTGACACCCCGGGGATGGGGGGTATAATTCCGGCTCGCGAGCGGGAATAACTCAGTGGTAGAGTGCAACCTTGCCAAGGTTGAAGTCGCGGGTTCGAATCCCGTTTCCCGCTCCAGCAGCATCCGGTGAGCACCGGTTCGACGCAGATCCCGGCTACTCACCGCCTCGGCAACACCCCGGGGGGGGCGGCGTAGCCAAGCGGTAAGGCAGGGGTCTGCAAAACCCTCATCATCGGTTCGATTCCGATCGCCGCCTCCAAAAGTCCCGGGCCCCCCGCACCACGGTTCGATTCCGATCGCCGCCTCCAAAAGTCCCGGGCCCCCCGCACCACGGTTCGATTCCGATCGCCGCCTCCAAAGGTCCCCCAGGGCCCGCCCAGTCAACCGCCCCCCGCACCACCGCGGAAGCTCTTGAAAAGAATCGCGCTTATTGACTATCATGAGGCCAGTGCTGCGCGATATCGATGTCGCTCCGGCCTGTTCGTCTCCTGGGTTTGCTGCTTTTGTGTGGCCGGAGACAGGTTTTCCAGTTCCGCGGCATGCCCCGCTCACCGTATGGAAAACGTTCTATCCATGCTCTGAGGATGTCCTGCACTCTGTGCAACATGTCCCTGATGTGGGGTGGACACATCGCGAAAGGAGACGAACGATGAGGTTCCGGCAACACGCGGGTTTCTGGGGATTGTTCGTGATGGCCTTGTTCCTGACGGGCTGCGCGTCCCCGCCCGATGCAGAGCTGACCGAAGCCCAGGCAGCACTCGATAACGCACGTCAGACCGACCAGGCCGATACGTGGGCCCCCGAGGAGTACGGCCGCGCCAAAGCAGCCCTCGACGCGGCGAAGACGGAAGTCGAGGCCCAGAACGAACGGTTCGGCTTGATGCGCAATTACGACAAAGCGAAGCAGGATCTCGAGAAGGCCAAGTCGGAAGCGGCCGCGGCGCAGACTGCGGCGGCGGCCAACAAGCAGAAGGCCCGCGACGAGGCGAACACCAAGCTGCAGGATGCGGTGGCCTCGATCGAGGCGGCGCGTCAGGCCCTGGCGGCAGCGCCCGTCACGAAGGACACGCGGGTGGATATCCAGCTTTTCACGGCGGACCTCGATGGTCTCGATCAATCGCTCGCGGAGGTCAGGAACATGATCTCCGGCGAGGACTACCGCGGCGCGAGTGTCAAGGCCGACACGATCACCCAGTCGGCCAACGACATCATGACGAAGCTGACCGAGGCACGCGATCGGCTCCAGCAGCGCAAGCGCTGAGAGTCGAGGTGGCATGACCCGTAAGCCTCAGTGGTCAATCCCGCGCAGGCTCGCGGGCGTTGTGGCGCTGATTGCGTTTGCTCATCTCTCGGGAGGCTGTCAAGAGCCCCCCACGAGGGTGCGTCTCGCGGCCGAGCGCGCTCTGGAGCAGGCGCGTCAGAGCGGGGCGGCCGGGACAGCGCCTGAGATCTTCGCGGCGGCCGAGGAGGCCTTCGCGGAGGGGCTGTCGAGTTGGAAGAACGAATCATGGGAGCGGGCCGACGCTGCGTTCAGCACGTCGGCCCGCCGTGCCTCGCTCGCCGAGCGGATCCACGCGAGGGAGCGCCGTGAGACATCCGAACGCGCGCTGAGACTCCTGAGCCGCGCCCAGTCCGGCGTGCAGGAGCTCGAGTGGCTCTCAAACTACCTCCCTCCCCGCAGCCCCGTGCGGGCCTCCATCATGAAGGCCTCGGTCGGGGTCAAGGAGGCGGGAACGCTGTTCGACCAAGGCGATGCTTCACGCTCGCTGTCCGCCGCGCGGCAGGCGAGCCAGGAGATCACCTCCGCCTACGAGCGGTTCAACCGCTTCCTCCTCGGGAGCACGGATCCCGATCGCATCGTCCGCTACCGCGACTGGGTCGATGACACGGTGTCGTGGTCCCGGAAGCACCGTGCCGAGGCCATCATCGTCGACAAGATGCGCCGCACCCTCACGCTCGTCTCTGGCGGCCGGCGCATCCATACCTACCGCGCGGAGCTCGGGATCAACGGCACGCTCGTCAAGGTCGTTTCGGGCGACCGCGCCACGCCCGAGGGGCGCTACAAAGTCATCGAGAAGCGGGGCCCCCAGCAGACCCGCTGGTACAAGGCCCTCCTGCTGAACTACCCCAACGACGAAGATCTCAAGCGCTTCCGCCGCGCGCGCAAGCAGGGGCGCGTGCCGCGCAACGCGGGGCCCGGGTCGCTCATCGAGATCCATGGCAAGGGGGGCCGCGGCGGCGACTGGACCGACGGGTGCGTCGCGCTGTCCAACAGAGACATGGACCACCTTTTCGGGAAGGTCGCTGTGGGGACACCGGTCACGATCGTCGGGTTCGAGGTGGACGATCGTAAGCGGCGCAAGAACGCCTCCGTCGAGACGGCCTTCGGGGCGGGAGGATAGCCATGGTGCAGGAAACGGCGCCTACTCCGGAACCCGCCCCCCCCGTGGGACGGCGGCCGCGTCCGCTGGCCGATCTGATCCTGCGTCCCATCGTGCTGCTAGCCGCGATCTGGGTGCTGATCGCGGCGGGCTATTTCGCGCTGCGCTCCGATCGCAGCGTGGCGGTCACCGAGGACGATGCCGATGCGCTGGAATCCGTCGAAGCGGTTGGCGATCTGGATACGGCGATCGACAAGGTCGAGAAGGAAGTGCAGCAGCTCGAGTCGCGCAACCGCAGGCTCAGGAGGCAGATCCACTCCTTCAGGCCGCGCGGGCTCCATCTCGTGATCGACACCGGGGACAACCACTTGTACCTCATGGATGGGGAGACGGTGGTTCGTGACGCGATCGTGTCGACCGGATCGGGCGTCCGTCTTGCCGACCCCGACAACCCGCGATCCTGGGTCTTCGACACGCCGCGCGGCGAGTTCCAGGTGATCCGCAAAATCAACGACCCGGTCTGGACGAAGCCTGACTGGGCCTTCGTGGAAGCGGGTGAAGGGCTCCCCTCGAGCTGGCGTGAGCGGGTCGAGGAAGGAGTGCTTGGCCAGTACGCGCTCGATCTGGGAGACGGCTACCTCATCCACGGGACGCTCTTCGAGCGGGCCCTCGGCCTTCACGTGACCCATGGCTGTGTCCGCGTGGGCGCCAAGGATCTGGAGGCGATCTTCAAGACCGTCGCCATCGGAACCAAGGTCTACATCATCTGAAACGCATGCGTGCTCCGACGCCGGTCCTCGCCGCGCTTCTCGTGACATCCGTCGCGCTTTCCACCGGCGCCCGGACGGAGGCGACCGGCGCCACTGCCGCGCGCGCGGCGGACGGCCGCCAGGACCGCTACCGGTCGCTCCTGAAGGAGCGGCGCGCTCTCCATCGCGAGAACACGATCCTCGAGATCGAGGCCAAGTCCGCGGCGGCGAAATCCCCCTACATCTTCCTGGATCTGGAAGCCGCGACGCTGGAGTTCCGTGTGCGCGGGAAGGTCCTCAAGACGTATCGCATTTCCAGCCTGAGCACCGACAGCCGCGGCAAGGAACCCGTCAACGCCGAGGAGCTCTGGAGCAAGTTCTCCGGTCCCCTCATGGTGGAGGAGGTCCAGGGGGGGCAACCTGAGCTCGTGCCTCCCGACCCTGAAGCCGGGCGCGAGACGGGGCTGCTGTTCTCCGACCCGAATCAGCTGCGCGAGGAGACGGGAGCCGTGGAAGTCGACACCGACGCGGGGATCCTCGGCATCGAAGCCCCGACCGACTACTGGATCAGGGTGAAGGAACCGCTGATGCTGCACATCCACAGCCCCAAGGACCAGAGCACCTCACGACAGGCGCTCCAGAGATTCTCCGACGTCCTGTCGAGCATTGGTTCGGCCGTGTCGAGCCTCTGGGGCGGCGGCTCGTCGGCAAGGGACGCGGACGTCACCATCTGGCTGACCGTCGAGCCGGAGATCGCGCAGCAGCTTCACCACTCCCTGCTGCCGGGAGAGACGATCTGGCTGGTGCCCCCGCATCGGGCCCGTCTATAATCGACTCATGAGCCATCACGACATCACTTCATTCTCCGACCCGGGCTCGTTCCAGACGGCCCTTTCCCCCTTGCGCGAGGCGACGTTCACCGGCCGCGATCTCGTCTGCGATCCGTCGGGCTGCATGACGCTGACCCTCGCGGTCCCCGCTGTCCCCCCGCGCCGCCTGGCGCGACGGGTTTTCCACAAGGTCGTCGTGACGGTGCGCGGCGCCCGCAACTACAGGCAATCGCTGACGGCCGGCCCCGATGCGGTCTACGTGCTCGACCGCACGGAAGTCGGCCGCGGCGGCCACGAGATCGCCTTCTACTTCAGGCCGGGCGATCGGGCGGTCATGGACGTCGACGGCGTCGTCGGGTCGGTGCGCCACACCGGCGAGGCCGTCGCGCCTCAGGTTCGGCCTGCAATCCGCAACCCGCTCGCCATCACAGGGCGGTCCTCCGGTCTGCTCGCAAGGATCTTCGGTCGCGTCTGACGCCATGAGATGGCGCCTGCTACGCTGGGTTGCAATCGTCCTCACCACCGCCATCGCTGCGGAAGGAAACCCGATGACCCGATCCGAATCACCGGCCGCAGGCGGCAATCGCCTGGCCGGATCGACCAGCCCGTATCTCCTGCAGCACAAGGACAACCCCGTGGATTGGTACCCGTGGGGCGAGGAGGCGTTCAACGCCGCCCGGACGCTCGACAGACCGATCTTCCTCTCCATCGGCTACTCCGCATGCCACTGGTGCCACGTCATGGAAGAGGAATCTTTCGAGGACCCCGCCACCGCGGCGGTGATGAACGCGCGCTTCGTCAACATCAAGGTGGATCGGGAGGAACGGCCGGACCTGGACGACATCTACATGACCGGGGTCCAGATGCTGACGGGACGGGGCGGGTGGCCCATGTCGGTCTGGCTGACCCCCGACCTGAAGCCCTTCCACGGGGGCACGTACTTCCCGCGCGAACGGCGCTACGGCATGCCCTCCTTCACCGAGGTGCTCACGCGCATGGCGGATGCCTGGAAGCGCGATCGTGCGACGGTCCTCGAGCAGGCGACGCGGGTCTCCGACGCCATCGCCGCGCACCTCGCCTCAGGGGAGGCCGCGCGCCCCGACGCCCCCCTCGACGAAGCCCTGATCCGGGAGGCCGTGAAGGACCTCACCGCCCGCTTCGACGCGGTGCATGGCGGCTTCGGGCCGCCGCCCAAGTTCCCCCCCCATCGCGGCCTCGCGCTGCTGCTCAAGGTGGGAACGAGCGCCCCCCCCCGCGAAAACGCCGAGAACGCCGTCAGGATGGCGACTCGCACGCTCGACGCCATGGCGTTCGGCGGGATGTACGACCAGGTAGGCGGTGGCTTTCACCGCTACTCGACCGACGCGGAGTGGCTCGTCCCCCATTTCGAGAAGATGCTGTACGACAACGCGCTGCTGGCCGACGTCTATGTCGACGCGTGGCAGGCGACGCGCAACCCTCTCTACCGGAAGGTGGTTTCGGAGATCGCGGGCTGGCTCCGGCGCGAGATGACCGCCCCTGGCGGCGGTTTCTATTCCACCCTCGATGCGGACAGCGACGGCGAGGAAGGCACATTCTACGTGTGGCGCCCCGGTGAAGTGAACGACGCACTGGGCGCGGCCGACGGCGCGCTGGTGAACGAGTACTACGGCATCACCGAGACCGGGAACTTCGAGGGACGCACGAGCATTCCCCATGTGACCCTGTCGCTCGCGGACTTCGCGGAGCGCAAGGGGATCGCCGTGGAGGAGCTGGCCCGCCGGTTCGACGCGGCGCGCGCGAAGCTGCTGGCGGTCCGGGAGCACCGGGTGAAGCCCCACCGCGACGATAAGGTTCTCGCGGCGTGGAACGGACTCATGATCGCGGCTCTCGCGCGCTCCGCGCGCGTGCTCGACGCCCCCGCGCATCTCGACGCGGCGCGTGCGGCCGCTTCGTTTGTGCTCGGGTCGATGCGCGGCGCCGATGGATTGCTGCGCGTCTCATGGCGCGAGGGACGCCTCCTCGAGGAGTCCTTCCTTGACGATCAGGCCTTCATGGTCAAGGGGCTCCTCGCGCTGCACGAAGCCTCGGGGGATGCACGGTGGCTGGCGGAGGCGGAGTCTCTCCTCAAGGCGGCCGATGCGGCGTTCGTCACGCCCGACCAGACAGGGTGGTTTTTCACCCGCGACGGCCGCGATGACGTCCTCGTGCGCGCGCGAAACACCATCGACAGCGCGATCCCCTCCGGCAGCTCGGTGATGGCCTCGGCGCTGCTCGATCTGCACCGGCTGAAGGGGAGGCCCTCGGATCTCGAGCGGACGGGGCGCGTCCTTGCGGCGAACGCCGGAGCCATGGCCACCATGCCCGGGGCCTACCACAACATGCTGAACACTCTGAGCGATTACCTGGGGAGCGCGGGCGCCCCCACGGGAGCCGTTCTCACCGTGACGACGCCGGCGCGCCCGACGCTGCGCCCGGGCGGCAGGACGGAGATCGAGCTTGCCCTCCGGATCCGCGAGGGATGGCACATCAACGCCGAGACCCCCAGCCTCCCCGAGCTGATCCCGACGCGCGTGACGATCGACCCTGCGGCGGATCTCTCGATCGAGCAGATCGACTATCCGAAGCCCGTGAACCGGCGCCTGGGATTCGCCGGCCGCGAGATCGCCGTGTACGAGGGGCGCTCGACCATCCGTCTGAAAGTGTCCGCGTCCGGCGCCGCCGCCCCCGGGCTGCACGCCCTCTCGGGCCGGATCCGGTTCCAGGCGTGCAGCGACACTGCCTGCCTCCGGCCGGAAGAAATCCCCCTCGACCTCGGGGTGCGGATCACCCCCAAGGACTGACGGGATGCGACGCGCCGCGGCCCCGTTGCTGGTCCTTCTCCCCTTCGTGCTCGTCCTCGCCACGGCCTTGTGCGCCGCGGCCGACCCTGCACCCGGTGCGAAGCGACGGATTCTCCTCATCGGCCTCGATGGCGCCGACTGGCAGATCATCGACGCGCTCATCGCCGAAGGAAAGCTCCCCAATCTGGCGCGGTTGAAGCGGACCGGGGCGCACACCAGTCTTCGTTCCGAGCCCCCCATGCTCTCTCCACTGCTCTGGACCAGCATCGCGACGGGCAAGCCGGCCTCCGAGCATGGGATCATCGATTTTCTCGTGGCCGATCCGAACACGGGGCGCAAAGTCCCCATCACGAGCGTCCACAGGAAGGTCCGGGCTCTCTGGAACATCACCTCGCAGGCCGGCCTGTCCACGCACATCGTGGCGTGGTGGGCGACGTGGCCCGCCGAGCCGATTGCGGGGCGGATGGTCTCGGATCGGCTGGCCTATTCCCTCTTCGATTATCGCGGCCGACCGGAGGATCGGATCGGGCTGGTGTGGCCCCCCCAGACCATCGATCGCGTCGCCGCGCTGCGCGTCGCTCCCGATGCGATCTCGCTTCAGGACGTCCGTTCCTTCGCACCGTTCACGCGCGAGGAGCTCGAGGAAGCCCGCCGCGCCGACTCCAGTGAGGCGACGGGCGGCCGCGGGTACGCCAACCCTCTCAATCATCTGGTGAAGATCCTTGCGAGCGCGCGCACCTATCATGCGGTGGCGGTCGATCTCGCCCGATCCGAGCACTTCGACCTGCTCGCGGTCTACTACCAGGGCATCGACGAGGTCTGTCACCGCTACGCGCAGTTCATCCCCCCGCGGCTCCCCTGGGTGGACCAGGGGGCCTTCGACAAGTTCAAGGGGGTCGTTCACCGCTTCTACGAAGTGCAGGACGCGATGATCGGCGAGCTGCTTTCATCCGCAGGAGACGACGTGCTCGTCATGGTGGTCTCGGACCACGGCTTCACGAGCCGGAGCGACCGACCCGATCATCCTCCCGACATCGAGCTGAAAGCGGGAGTGTGGCATCGCGAATACGGCATCTTCATGCTGAACGGGCCGGGGGTGCGCGCCGGGGCGATCGAGCCGGTGGGGCTCTATGACGTCATGCCGACCCTGCTCTGGCTCGCGGGGTTGCCCGTCGCGGACGACATGCGCGGAAAGCCCGCCCTCGCGGCCATGGACGATGCGTACCGCGCCCGCGCGAAGGTTGCGCGCGTCATCACGTACGAGACAGAAGCGCGCGGCCCCGGCCGGACAATCCCCGATGATCCCTACAGCGAGGAGATGGTCGCGCGCCTTCGCTCCCTGGGATACATCGGATCCGGTGAACTCGTCGCGACGACAGGACTCCCCCCCTCCACTCTGAACAACCTCTATATGACGGCGGCCGTCCATCTGGAGCAGGGCGACCCGGCGCTCGCGGAGACGGCGATCCGCTCTCTTCTCGAGAAGGTCCCCGACGACGCCGACGCCCACGCGCTGCTGTCCGACGTGCTCGACGCCCTGGGCCGACAGGAGGAGAGCCTTGCCGCGGCGCGCACTGCGCTCAACCTCATGAAGGACCCCACCGAGCCCGTGGTGACCCACTACGCTTCCCTGGCGCGCCGGCTCGGGCGGCTGGACGAGGCGGAGCAGTTCTTCATCCGTTACGTCCAGCAGCGGCCCGGTCGCGGCGAGCCGTGGCTGGGGATCGGGCTCATCCAGTCGCATCGCGGGGACTGGGGGAGCGCGAAACGATCCCTGCTGCGCGCGCTGGATCTGAACCCGCGTTCGCGCGCCGCAATCATGGCTCTCTACAACGTCTACGAGCTGAGCGGCGCCACCGAGGACACGGCGGAGGAGATCCAGAAAGCCGCGGCCGCCAACCCCGACTCGGCGTCCCACCACACCCTGCTCGGGCTCGTGCGTGTGAACCAGAAGCGGATCGGCGAGGCCGAAGCGGAGTTCCGCCGGGCGCTCGCTCTGGAGCCCGATCGCGACCTGGCGCTTGCGGGACTCGCCGACCTCCTGACGAACACCGGAAGGCCGGACGAGGCGCGGCGCATGCTCGAGGCCGCGGTCGGCCGCAAGGCCGATCAGACAGAGGTGCGGATGGCGCTGGGCCGGGCCTACCTCAGGAGCGGCCGTCTCGAAGAGGCGACCCGCGAGATGATCGAGGCGGCGCGCCTCGATCCTGCCTCGCCATCGGCGCAGGCGCAGGCGGGGCTCATCCTGAACATGCGGGACCAGAAGGAGCGCGCCCTTCCCTACATGGAGAGGGCGCTCGCCCTCGACCCCCAGCTCTACGACGTGCGCATGTATCTGGCCGTGATGTATTACGGCCTGAAGCGTTACGAGGATTGCGAGAAAGCGCTCAAGATCGCCATCACGCAGCGTCCCGGCGATCCGGAGCCACGCCGTCTGCTCGCCGGCCTCTACGAGGAACTCAAGCGCCTCAATGGCGGGAGCAGCAGTCCGTGATGGCGTTGTAGAGAATCCTGACGCCCCGCGAAAGCTCCGCCACGGGGATCCTCTCCGCGTTGCTGTGCATCGATGCGACGACCGAGGCATCCAGCATCATCGGGATCAGGCCGTAGGCCATGGCGCCCTTCGCGCGGAAGGTGTTCGAGTCTGTCCCGTAGGGAATCTGCATCGGCGTCACCGTCGATCCGGGGTGCTCCTTCACGATGGCCTTCTCGAGCGCGGCGAAGAGCGGCGTCTGGTGCGGCGTGACCGGAGTCGCGTCCATGCGGTATTCGACGCGGATCTCGATCCGATCCCGGTCGGGGAGGAGGGCCTTCAGCTCCCCCAGGAACCGATCCGGATCCGTGTCGGGGAGCAGACGGCAGTCGAGCGTCGCCTCCGCGCTCGACGGGATGACATTGACCTTGGGCGGGTCGCCCACGCCGGAGCGCAGCGTCGTGACGGACACCGTGTCCCGGCGGATGGCACGGGTGAACTTGTTGTCGGCCAGAGCTCCGATGCGCGTGGACATCTCCCGGATGATCGCTCCCCCCGATTCGGCGGAGGACCTGCCGGCAATGGCGACCAGCGCCCGCGCGAGCAGGACGTTCGGGTTATCGGCCATCGGCTGGGAGCCATGACCGGCCGTCCCGGTGGCGATGAGACGGAGCCAGAGCAGCTTCTTCTCGGCGACCGAGATGCCGAACACCGGCCGCCCGTCCGCGGCAAGAACGTCGCGCGCCCCGAAGCCCCCCTCGTCGAGGATGAACTCGGGGTTCAGCCGATCCCACCTGTTCTCGATCAGCCAGCGCGCGCCCCATTCTCCACCGGTCTCCTCGTCGGAGGTCGCCGTGAGGATGACATCCCGCGTGAGGGGGACCTTCTGCCGTTTGAGAGCGATCAGGGTCATCACGTGGACGGCCCCGACCCCCTTCATGTCAAACGTCCCGCGTCCGTGAAGAAACCCATCGTGCACGGAGCCCGAGAAGGGATCCTCCTGCCAGCGCGCGGGGTCCACGGGGACGACGTCCATGTGGTGCAGGAGCATCAGGGGGCGAGGCTCCGCCCCCGTAGCAGGGGCGTCCGCTTCGAGCCGGGCGACGAGGCTCACGCGGCCAGGAGCCGGCTCGAACGTCTCGACGGCGATGCCTTCGGCCTCGAGCACTCCTCTGAGGAGGGCCGCCGTCTCCCGCGTATCGGCGGGGGGATTCACGGAGCGGATGCGGATGTAGCGTGACAGCAGCTCCGTCGTCTCCTTCTGGACGCCCTCCCAGTCGACGTCCGCGCGGGACACGCCGACGGTCGCTGCCATCGCGCACACCACGGCTGCCGCGAACCGCGGTCTCACAATACCCGGCGTCCTCAGGATGCGGCAGTCTCAGGTGCTGGTTTCTTCTTCGCCGCGCGCGCGGCCGACAGCTTCGCGCGCAGGATCACCTTGCGCAGGCGCCGTCTCACCGCCCGGATGCGCCGGCGATTGACGTAGACCGCCTTGGCGTTCCCCTCGGCCCCCTCAGCGATGAGCTTCGCCCTTTGCTTCTTCAGCTCGCCGATCTTCGCCTTCATCGCCCTGCGGCCGATCCCCTTGGCAATCTCCGCCTTGTGCTCGATGCCCATCTTTTCGCAGAGCAGCTCGACGAGCTGCTCCTTGGACATCCCGAGGGCATCCTTGACGTCGAACTTGTGCGCCTCGTCGCGGAGTTTCTTGATGGTCATCTTCGTCAGGTCTTGAAGGGTCATGATCTCCTCATCATCCTGTGCGCCCCCTGTGTTCCAATCACCCGGCCATCCGGACGGACTGTGCCTTGAGCGCGGCATCGATCCGCGCCAGTGACTCGTCGAGATGCGCGCGCGTCGCCGCGTCGAGACCCGACATGCCGCCTGCGATGGCCCCGATCTTCCCTTTCAGCTCGATGAGGCTGTAGCGGGCCATCGTCCGCGCGTCCTCCGGGACGCCTTCCGAACCGACCAGCGCAAGCCGCGTCATGTGGCCCAGATGCACCCGCTGCAGGCCACGCCGGAAGCTGTCGATCCTGGGGGAAGTGCCGCCATACACCTCGCTCCAGGCGGCCGACTGCACCCCCTGGAACATCTCCATCATGGTGAAGGCCTTCTCGTTCGGCGGGAACTGCCTCTCGAGATCGACCATCGAGTCCAGCTTGACGGTGTCATAGAGGTCGTTCAGCACGATCGATTGGATGTTCAGCACGACGTTGTGGATCGGGAATTCCAGACGCTGCATGGAGAAGACGCTCCACGTGAAATCCGGCCAGCGATCCGCCGCCAGCCTGTTCAGGAGATCGGGCGAGAGCCGGAACGCGTCCGAGGCAAAGACGTTCTTCCGCACGAACTCCAGGGCCTGGCGCTGGCGCTCGGCGGAGACCGGCCGCATCGGCAGCCTGCCTCCCGGATCCCCCACGTGGTCGCGGTACGTATGGACACCGCCGATCATCTTGCTGACGTTCAGCACCGCCGGCACATACTCGAACAGCCCGCTGGTGAAGGCGCGCCGCATGACCTGGTATCCCTCGCCGTCGCGCGCCATCTGCGTCGGGATGCTCGACCAGAGCTCGTTCGCCAGGCTGATGCGATTCTGGAAGTACTGGATGTCATCGGAGCCGATGTCCCACAGGTTCGTGACCGGGTCGCCGAGGTCTTCATCGGTGCCGTACGCCTTGTCGGAGTCCGCCACGCGCGAAGCGATCTCTTCCAGCTTGCCGCGCTCGTCCTCCGGGGTCTTGATCCCGGGGTTGACCGCGTAGGCGTACTCGATGGCCCAGTAGTCGTAGGGTCCCAGCGTCGTCTGCCAGTACTGCCCCTGCGTCTGGTTCTTGGCGGCGATGTTCACAGGGATGTAGTCCATCACCGAGCCCGTCAGCCCCTTCTCCGTGGTCGCCCGCAGGTTCTGCAGATCGCCCACCGCATGCAGGTTGCTGGCGCGGAAGTTGTGCCGCAGCCCGAGCGTGTGTCCCACCTCGTGGGCCATCACGTGGGTGATGAAGTCGTTGATGTACTGATCCTCCTCGGGAGAGCCGGGCTGGACCCCTCGGGTCATGAGCAGCGAGCGGCCGAACGCGGCCTGCTGGGCGATTCCCTCCCCCAGACTGCAGAGAGTCTTGCGCGGATCGCGCGCGCGCTCCCCCGCCTGCATGGGGGACCGCATGCCGTCGGCAAGCGCCTGCATGGCGGTGAGCGGATCGACCATCTCGCGGAACTCGGAGCGCGTGTGGCGCACGATGGCCTCGGAGACGCCGATGTCGGCGTCGAAGATCTCACCCGTCCACGGATTGATGCGCGACGGGCCAATCGCGAAAGAGCTCGTCGTGGTCACGAACCAGCGCACCGATGCGTAGCGGGAGTCCGCCGGGTCCCAATTCGCGTCGTCCGGCTGTTCCTTCACGACGACGGCATCCTTGAATCCGATCTTCTCGAACGCCTTGTTCCACACCAGCACGCCGTCGGCGACCGCCTTGCGGTATTGCTTCGGGATGCCGTTCTCGAGCCAGAAGGTGATCGGCTTGACCGGCCTGCTCACCGGTGCATAGGGCTCCTCCTTGCGGAGATCCCACCGCGTGATGTAGCGCATGTAGCTGGTCGGCTTCGTGTCGTCGCTGAAATCGCGGTACATCGTGATGAAGTTGCCGACCCGGTCGTCGGCGATCCTCGGCACGTAGCCCGGAGTGGACGGGATCTTCCCGATGCTGTACCGGTAGGTGACGAACATGCTGCGCGGGTCCACGAGGTTGACGAAGTTCACGGGCTTCTTGCCGTCCAGGTGAATCCTCGCGCCGACCTCGAGGCTGTCAGCATCGGAAGTGACGTCCGTGAAGTAGCTGTTCCTCGGGTCCACCATGTAAATGGCCTGGAATTGGCTCAGGAAGGCCGTGAGCCCTTCGACGTCGTTGATGAAGAAAGGCTTCATGTCGACCAGCACCGCCTTCGTATCGTTGTCCGGCTCACCCACGATGCGCGTCGATCCGATCAGCGAGTCCGAGAACGACCGGCCGACGGCGCGCGCCATCTCCGGGTCCTCGTGCGCCGTGAAGCGATCGTTCCTCAGCAGCATCTGGATCGTCTTGCCGACCTTCCGGAAGTAGATGGGATTCTCGCCCAGATCCATCGTCGCGAGGATGAAGCTCTCGCCGATCCCCGTGTCACGGGCGATCGAGACCATGAAATCCTGCTCGAGCTGCTCGGGCTTGATTGCCATCAGGTAGTCGTGGTTCTTCTCGTCGAAGTAGACGGGGAAGAGGCCATCGATCTTCTTCCGATCCTTGATCGCGTCCGCGAAGGTCTTCGGCGGCCCCTCCTGACCCCTTCCCGCCGGCGCCTCCGCGCCCTGGCGCACCATCTCCTCGGGGCTCTGGGCGAGCAGCCCGTCGGAGAGAAGAGTCGCGCCCAGCGTCAGGGCGAGGCTCGCGGTGAACGCCGCAATGGTCCGCTGCATGATTGATCTCCTCATCATTGCAATCATCGTGTGGTATCGGTTCGTATTCATGGTCACCTCCCGGCGCGCCGGACCATGAAGGCGTCCAGCGTCGTGGTGATGCGGGCCCGCGTCTCGTCCAGGTGAGCTCGCGTGGAGGCGTCCAGTCCCGTCCCTCCGAGCAGGGTATCGATCCTCTTCAGGAGCTGCTGGGCATTCGCGCGCGCCATCATCGCCGCGTCGGGGGGTGCCCCGATCGCCGCGTCGTCCAGCAGGTCCAGCAGGCGCCTGAGGTGCTCGCGCTGCAGGCCGCGCCGGAAGCTGTTGACGACCGGCCGGGGCTCGGTCAGCACTTCCGACCAGACGGCGGCCTGGACCTCGTCGAACATCTCGGCGATGGTGAAGGGCTTCTCGTCCGGCTTGTACATCATCTCGAGGTCCTGCAGGCTGCTGAGCTTCACCCTGCCGTAGAGGTTCGCCAGGACGTTGGCCTGGATCGCGAGGACCGCGTCGTGCAGCGGGAACTCCATACGCGGCAAGTCGAAGACGCTGAACTCGAAATCCCACCAGCGGTTCGCGCCAAGCCGGTTGAGCAGATCCGCCGGCGCATCGAAGGCATCCGCCGCGAAGAGGTTCTTCGTGATGAATCCCAGCGCCTCTCTCTGCAGCGCCGCAGGCACGGGAACCATCGGCGTGCGCGCCCCGGGATCCCCCACGTGGTCGCGATGGGTCAGCAATCCCCCGATCGTCTTGGACACGTTGAAGCTCGCCAGCGCGTACTGGCCCAGCCCGCGCCCGAAGGCGCGGCGCGTCCTCTGGTAGGCATCGTCCTCCTGCGCGAAGGTCTTGGGGGCGCCCTCCCAGACCTCGTGCACCAGGTCCACGCGGTCCTGGTAGAACTCCAGGGGGCTCGTGCCCAGATCCCACACGCTGGTACGGGGGTCGGTGGTGTCCTCATCGGTCCCGTAGGGACGGGCGGGATCGGCGACCTTCGACGCGATCTGCTTCAGCTCGGGGAGAATGTCCTCCGGTGTCTTCTGGTTCGGGAACTGCCGGTAGGCGTATTCGATGGCCCAGTGATCGTACGGACCGAGGCTGTCCTGCCAGAAGGGACCCTGCGGCTTTCCGACTCCGGCGAGGTTCACGGGGACGTAGTCCATCACGGACGCCGTGAGGCCGGCCTTGCTCAACGTCGACGCATCCTGAAGGTCACGCACCTGGTTGATCGTGCTGGCCCTGAAGTTGTGACGCAGCCCCAGGGTATGGCCGACCTCGTGCGCCTGGACGTACTTGATGAAGCCGTTGATGTAGGCCTGCCCCGCCTCGGACTCGGGCGCAATACCCCGCATGGCGAGCAGATCGAGGCCGAAGCCCATCTGCATCGCGGCGCCTCTGGCGAAGTTGCACGCGAGGCGCGGGTCGCGGCCCCGGAGCGGATCGGACAGCTCCTCGAACATTCCGTTGATCGCCGTGACGGGATTGCTGAACTCCTCGTACTCTCTCAGTCGTCCCGAGACCAGCGCCTCCGCCCAGCCGATGTCTGCGTCGTAGATCTGCCCGGTGTGCGGGTTGATCCGCGAGGGACCGATAGCAAAACCGCCCGTCGTGGTCACGAACCACCGCACTGTGGAGTAACGCACGTCGGCGGGGTCCCATTTCGCGTCGTCGGGCTGCTCCTTGACCACCACGGCGTTCTTGAATCCGATCCGCTCGAAGGCATCGTTCCAGAGGAGCGTCCCGTCGCCCAGCGCCTTGCGATACTTCTTCGGGATGCTGTTCTCCAGCCAGTAGGTGATCGGCTCCACCGGCTCCGACGCGTCGGAGGTCGAGTCCTTCTTCTGGAGGTTCCAGCGCGTCACGTAGCGCACGTACGGCGACTCTTTCGTATCGTCGCTCAGGTCCATGAAGAAGGTGATGAAGTGGCCGACACGGTCATCCGCCAGGCGCGGGATGAACCCCTCCGCGGCCGGGATATCCGAGATGCTGTAGCGGTAGTTGACGAAGAAGCTGCGGCCGTCCGCGAGGTCGACGAGGGGAAGCGGCAGCATCGCCGCGAAGTGCATCGTCGCACCCACCTCGAGGTTCTTGTCGAATCCGCGCAGGTCGCTGATGAAGCTGTTGCGCGCATCGACCATCACCGGCGTCTGGAACACCTGCCCGAAGAAGAGTGCGGCCCCCTCGGGATCCGTGAGGAAGTAGGGGCTCAGGTCCACGAGCACGGCCTTCGTGTCGGGATGGGGCTCGCTCCTGATGGACGATGTGCCCACCAGCGAATCGGAGAACGACCGCTTCACGGCGCGCGCCATCTCGGGATCGGTCATGGCGGTGAACCGCGGGTTTTTGAGCAGGAGCTGGACGTCCTTGCCGATCTTCTTGAAGTAGATCGGGTTGTCCCAGAGGACCTGCACGCCGAGGAGGAACGTCTCACCGATCCCCGTCTCCCGCGTGAGGGATGTCATGAACTGCTTGTCGAACTGATCCGGCTTGATCTCGAGGAGGTACTCGTCGTCTTTCTTGTGGATGGTGAAGAGCCCGTGAATCGTCTCGTGATCCTTGATGGCGTCGGCGAACGAGGTTTCCTTCTTCTCGGGCTCCTTCGACTCCGACTCCTTCTTCTTGGCGGCGTCCTTCTTCTTCTGCTCCCGCCGCTCCTTGCGGGACGGCTTCTTCGGCCCCGCCGGCGCGTCCGGATTGTCGGCGGCATACTCGGGTATGGCTGTGGCACCCTCCGGCCCCGTGGATGCGGCGGCCGGATCGGGCGCTGCCGTCATCGGCGGCGCCATCAGGAGCAGCAGGGCGAGAGCAGCCGCGAACTTGGGAATCAACCTCTTCATGAGAACCTCCAACAGCGAATACGCCACGCGTGGCGGGCGGCGAGCGCCACCGCAATCTGGCCGGGCCGGACGGGAGTTTTGGGAGCTAACTAGTGGCAAGACTTTACCTTAGGGCGATCGACCGGGTCAAGACACCACACACGTCCTTGGGAGGCTTCTACGGATGACGATCGATGGAGTTCTGGATCTGCACACTTTCCGGCCCGAGGAGCTTGGCGGACTCCTCCCCGACTACATCGAGGCCTGCCTCGAGCGTGGCATCCTCGACCTGAGGATCATCCACGGCAAGGGGACGGGCTCCTTGCGGAAGAGCGTCCATTCCATCCTGCGCCGCCATCCGGCCGTCGCGTCATTCACCCCGGCGGACGAGACCGGCGGCGGATGGGGGGCGACGCTGGTCCGCCTGAAACCCGCAGCTGGCGCTTAGTAGCCGGTGTCGCGGCGTCCTGCGCTCCCGCCCGGCGGAAGGCGAGCACCCGCTCGCGGCACTTGGCGCAACGCCCGCAATGACGGCCTCGCCGCGGCGTCGAGCATGACAGGGTGAGATGAAGCGGCAGGTCGCGATAGCGGGCGATCAGGGTGTGTTTCTCGCTGCGCAGGAAGGGGGTCTCGATCCGGATCGGGAAGTCCAGCCCCGCGGCCAGCCCCCGCGCGAAGCTGCGGAAGAAGGACGGGGAGGCATCGGGAAAGGTGTTGCCGCGCAGCGGCGCCGCCGCGATGGCCGGGATCCCCCGCATGGCCGCGAAGACCGCCGCCTTGGAGAGAAGGAGGATATTGCGCCCGGGGAGATAGACCGAGTTGTCCGCCGCCCGCCAGCCGGGGGTCTTCCTTCCCGTGGTGCTCCAGTGACGCCCGTAGAGGTCGGCTGCAGGAACCGGGAGCACCGTCAGGGGCCGGACCGTCGCCGCGATCCCGGGCGGCAGCGCGCGCAGCCACCGCCTCAGGGCCGACAGCTCGGCGCTCTCCCAGACGAGCCCGCTGCGGACGAACAGAGGGAAGACCTCGCGCCCTGCGCCGGCGTAGTGCGCGATGAGCACGCACGAATCGAGCCCCCCGCTCGCCAGGACCAGCACAGCCGCAGGCTTCTTCACCCGGTGGCGCCACGACTCCCGCCCCACGTTGCGCGCTGCATAGGGTCCCATGGCATCACGTCCTCTTCGATACGAAATCGGCACGGCAGTATAATCGGAGAAACGCGAGGATCGACGTGCCCACGACCCTGATCACGGGAGCCAGCCGCGGCATCGGGCTGGAATTGTGCCGGCAGTACGCCGCGGACGGATGGACGGTGCACGCCTGCTGCCGCAGGCCGGACGAGGCCGCCGAGTTGCGCCGCCTCTCCGCCGGCGGGCGCGTCGTCCTCCACGAGCTGGACGTCACCGACGGCCGGCAGATCGACGCCGTGGCCGCTTCTCTGGACGGCGCGCCGATCGACCTGCTCGTCAACAACGCCGGCGTCTACGGGAAACCAGACGGCGGGTTCGGCGCCATCGACGACAGAGTCTGGCTCTACACGCTGAAGGTGAACACCCTGGCGCCGCTCCACGTCTCGGAGGCGCTCGCCGGCAACGTGGCGAAAAGCGAGCGGCGGATCATCGCCGTCATGACCAGCAGGATGGGGAGCATCGACGACAACACTTCGGGCGGCAGTTACATCTACCGGTCATCGAAGGCCGCGGTCAACATGGTGGTCAGGAGCATGGCGGTGGACCTGGCCAAGCGAGGGATCACCGCGGTGGTGCTGCATCCCGGGTGGGTGCGGACCGACATGGGAGGCGCCTCGGCCCCCCTCCCCGTGGAGCAGAGCGTCTCCGGGCTGCGCGAGGTGCTTGCGCGCCTGCGCCCCGAAGACAGCGGCCGTTTCTTCGCGTGGGACGGCGCGGAGATTCCCTGGTAGGTCGCTTCACGTCATCCTGATTTCGTTATCCTGATTTCATTTTTCCAGTGTCCTCCTGCGCCACTCGTCCCCAGGATCCAGAGAATCCCCAGCGGCGCCACGCCGCGACACGACGAGAGCCCTCCATGCTCGCCGAGCTGATGATGAAAGCGGCATAGGCAGGTGCGGTTGGAGAGCTCGTCGCCTCCACCGCGCGAGCGGTAGACGATGTGGTGATCCTCGAGATTGCGGCGCGAAGTGCATCCTGGCGCCGTGCATCGCCAGCCGTCGCGGATGTAGACGGCGTCCGAGGGCCGTTTCGGAGACATCTGAGGGTCGTCCCATGTCTGGACGAACTCCTCCAGGACCGCGAGCAGCCCCACCCAGGCGGGCGAGCGCCTGCAGCGGATGGAAAACATCCGGGCGCAGAGCAGGGACGCCACGACGGAGGTGCCTGCCTCCTCCCCCGGCCAGGGTTGGTCCCACGGAACTTCCTCGACGATGCGCGCCAGCCGCGCTCGGGCAGCCTCCACGCAGGAAAGGAAGCCGGCTGCAAGATCGGCTGGGAGCCTCAGCCTGAAGAGGGTGTCTCCCTGGGGCCTCTCGAGCGCCACCCTACAGAAGATAGCGATGCGACGCCGCGTCGTGCCCGGCTCACGGCGCAGGGAGCATTGCCACGCGTCGTCGTCCGGTGGTATGTCGTGGGTCGCCGACTCTCCATCCCGGGCCGTGCCGCCAGGGCTCAGGATGTCGCTGGGCATCTCGGCCGCGCCTGGAGCACGACGGCTCGGGTCTTCGTTGAACGCCCTGGCCGTTCCATGGGCGCTCGCGTCGTCGTCGAGCATCCCGGCCGCGCCGACCTTCGAGCCGATCCCACGGAGCCGCACGAACAGGCGCTCTTCGTCGCGCAGCCTCTTGGAGCTCGCCTCCAGTGCGCGGCGCACCCATGCTCTCTGCCTCGCTTCGCCTGCCGGCCCCCCGCTCTCGAGGATCCTCAAGAGCGTCAGCGTCGCGTCCAGGCCGATGTCGCCGCGCTCGTAGGCCTTCCTGACGACGGCGAGTCGCGAGAGCCCCCGCTGCGCGCGCACGCGATCCTGCGCGGCTGAGCGAGACATGCCCAGCCGCTGCTCGGCATAGTGTCCGACGCTGTCGAACCGCAGGCGCGCCCAGGCGTTCTGGTCCGCCATGTCGGTGAGCAGCCGCGCCAGCCTCCGTTCCAGCTCGTCCTCCAGACGGAGGAGCGCGCGGATCTGCTCGTCCAACTCCACCACCCCTCCCGTCCCCGCACGGGAGCAGACGTCTTCGAGCGCGGCGAGACTCATGCCGGCCAGAGCAAAGGCCCAATCCGGCGCCGCGGCTGCGTCGTTGGGGAGATGCTTCCAGTTTCCGGTGGAACGCGCGAGGGCCTTCTCACGTATGGAGCGGACGAGCCCGTCGTCGCCAGTGACCGCGCCTAGCGGGGCCGCATGCGCATCGACCGGGCTCGGGCCGGCCTGGGCGTCCGCGACGAGAGCCTCGACGAACTCCGTGACCGTGGTCTGCGACCCGGCCAGTGCGCGGTACAGGTCGAGCGCCTCGTCGAAGGCCGCCACCACCGGAGCAGGCACGAGCAGACGCACGAGCACTCCGCGGGATGCTTCGTCGCCATCGGCGATATCGTCGCGATGCGCATCGGAATCGAGAGTGTGCTTCGAGCCGGCAGCGCTCGCTCCGTTCCGGTGCCGAGGTGCCGACACGCTCGCATCGACCACGCCCTTCATCTCCGCGATATCGTCCAGAGCCGATACTTCCGTAGCTCTTCGCGGACAGTCCGAAGTGCGTGCGCCGTCGGGTCGAGTGTCAGGCACCCCCGCACCTTCCTGTGGCGGCCACACGGAGCCCGCGAGCCGGGCGCTCGCAGCCATCTCGCGAAGGGCCCGCACAGGCACCGCGCGCGCCAGGCCGATCCAGGCCTGAAGCGATTCCGTGGTGGCAACGCGGGCGATGATCGAAGCGGCGACGCGGCCGATGGAGCGCCCCGCGGCCGCCCCCGTGCTGGCTCCCACGACCGCATGGGCCAGCCCCGGCAGCCTCTCGAACGCTGCTGCCAGCGAAGCGAGATCGCGAAGCCAGCGGCCGGAACGACCGAAGCGCTCACGCGCATGGTCCCCGGCGCGGGCGTAGCCGAAGCTGCGCCACGCGTCTGCGGCAACAAATGCCGCCGCGGCGCGCGCGAGGGCGGGCACGATGCGCTCCAGCGCGACACGCACAGACAGCGCCAGCGCATCGCAGCGAAGCAAAGCTGTCTCGCGCGGAGACGCGCTGGCGGGGCGCTCAGCACGATACGGAGCAACACTCTCCGCGCAGAGGAATGACGAAGGTGCGGGTAGACGCACGCCGAGTCCGGGAGAACCTTCCGACCGCCTGGACATGAGGACCGGGATCATCGTGCTGCTCGTCGTGCGGGTGATGACAGGACTTCGGGAAAGGGCTGACTCACAAGATAGCGAAAGCTAGACGAAAGTCAAAGAAATTCGCCGGGCCGCCGCAACTTTTACAAACGGCCCATTACGGTGTGGTGATGAGTGCGATGCTGTCGTGCAGTGAGGGCGGTTGCCGGCGTGGTGTCGCGACACGAGGCAATCGCGCCGAACCGCGAGGATGCAGCCGCGCGGGTGTGGTGACGAGTGCGATGCCGTCGTGCAGTGAGGGCAGGCCGGCGTGGAGTCGCGACACAATCGCGCCGAGCCGCAAGCCAATACTCGGACAGGCTCCCCCCCGATCAGGAGCCGGTGGTGTCCTTCTTCTTCGCCACCAGCTCCGCCCGAGTCAGGTGCACCTTGCCGAACGCCTCGGACGGGATCACGTAGTACCAGTCAGCGAAGCGCACATTGAGCCGGTCCGCCTGCTCGCGCGCCTTCTGCACCTTCGACGCCCACTCCTCGTGCTTGTCGAAGATCTCCTTGCTGCGCCGGTCCTCGTCCGTCCACTGATCGTCGGGCTTGTCCTTGAAGGCCGTGCCCGAGGGGCGTGGCGGCTCGGGGATGAACCCGCCCTGGAACTCGGCGGTGATGAAGACGTAGCGGTTCTCCCCCGGCCCGCTCCCCGCTTCGTCGTTGGCGCCCGAGCCCATGCTGACCGCCTCACCCTGCCCGTACACGATTTCGCCGAAGCGCAGCGTGTAGAGGATCCCGTCCTGGGTGCGGACGCGCAGCTCCCCCTCGTTGGAGAGCAGGTTCCCGTCACGCGTGAAGTAATACCCCTTCCCCTGGAGGGAGACGAGATCGGACTCCGAGATGCTCATGCCGCCGTCGGCCTCGACGCGCTTCAGGCCGGCCGAGAGGCCGGGAGGCTTCGGCCGCACCCCGACGATCTTGAGGTCATCGAGCGCGGTGAGCAGGCCGTTGATCTTGTCCCAGACGACCTCCTGGTCCTGGCGCATCTTGTCCGATCGCCACGTGCCGTCCTTCTTGGTGAGCGTCACGGTGTCCCGCTCGTCCACGCGCAGGGTGCGCTCGTCGATCGAGTAGTCCCTCAGGACCACCTCCTCGATGCTCCAGGGGTCGACCTGCAGCAGGTCCCGCTCGATCCAGTCTTCGAACTTGGTGGAGATGTCGATGTCCATCTTCGCGACGTAGACGCGCTTCTGATCCGGAAGGCGGACGAAGCGGTAGCCCTCGCGATCCTCGAGCTCGTTGCCGATGATGAAATCGGCGAGCACCTGGTCGTTCTGCCCGCGCATCGTCACGCGCCGTCCGCGCCCTTTGACCGAGGGGTTCGTCTCGTCGAGCGGGTCGATGACGCCGAATTTCTCGTGGTCCGCCGCGTTGTCCGAGCGGAAATCGTCTTTCTTGATCCCGATCACGCCCGCCGCGGTCTTCGCGAGACGGTCCTGTCCGTCGGCCGGGTATCCATGGTGCGACGGGATGGTCCAGTGCTCGTTCTGGTTCACCACCTTGAAGGCATGCGCCCCGGCCTGTTCCTCGTCGTACGCGACCACCTCGAGGCTCGCCGCCTCGTTGGGGTTCTCGAAGTCGGGGAAGAAGGGCTCTCCCCGGTCCATCAGGGCGTCGGGCGTCGCGTGACGCGGCGCCGTCAGGAGAGCGAGCGCGGCCAGCGCGAGGGCCACGCCGCCGAATGTCAGCGTCCTTTTCTTCTCGCTCATCACTCCTCCTTCGGCCGGCGCGCCGCCAGCGCGCCCGCCCGCTCGCGCCGCTGGCGCCTGAAGAAAATCATCACGCCGAGGACGAGCACCGGGATCGGCGGCAGGAGGATGGCGGACGTCCGGATGCCGCTCTGGATCGCCTTGATCTGCGTCTCCATCGTCTCCTTGCCGGCCTGGATGCGCGCCTCCTTGCCGGTCTCGATCGTCGTCTTCATCGTCTCGAAGCGGCGGCTCTCCACCTCCTGGAGGTTGCGCGCCATGATCTCCTTGGTCTGGGCGTCGAGATCGGTGCGGCTGCGAACCTGGGCGACCTTCTCGTCAAGACGCTTCTGGGCCTCCTCGAGAGCCTTCTGCGCCTCCGTCTCCGCCTCGGATTCGTCCGCGGCGCGCTTATCGATGAACTGGCTCGTCTGCTGCTCGACCCGCTCGAGCGTCCTGTGGCGCACGCGGCGCCCCCTGAGGGCGATGAACGAGTCGTCGCCCACCAGGACGTCCATGCAGTTCAGGAAAAACGTGACGTTGTCGAAATTCAGGTTCGGCGGCCCCATGGATCGAATCTGGAAGAACTGGTCGGAGATGAAATCGAGATCGGCGACGACGATGACGTTGGTGCCCGCGCCCCCCTCGCCCACGGGTCCCTTCAGCTGCGCCGCGACCACGCGCTGCTGCCCGTCGGCGCGGTGGGGCAGGTTGCGGTTGAGGCTCACCGTCCCCAGAAAGCCGCGCTGCATGACCTGGTAGTAGTTGAAGCCCCCCGACATGGGCCCCGTCGTCAGCAGCGGCGTGAACTCGGCTCCCGCGACAGCGAGCGGCTCGAGACTGCCGGGATAGAGGAGCACGACCTCCTGGAGCCCGCGGCTGGCGTTGTGATTCTGGTTGAAGGGCTCGGGATTGCCGTTCCCCTTCCCCACGAAGATGAACTCGGGAGGGAGGTTCGCGAGGTCCGGATGAGGGTTGTAGGAGTCCCAACGAATCATCATGGGATCCCACTGCACTCCCAGGGCGGCGAGGAACCCCTGAGCGTCGCCTCGGGGCGGCGGGGGCGCCTCCTGCATGAACGGGTTGCGGTTGGCCCCCTGGCGCTCGGCGGGGGCGAGCGACGGGTTGATCAGGGGCATCGGGTCCACCAGCAGGAGCGCGGGGTGCCCCGCCTCGATGAACGCGCGCACGTTGTCCATCGCCTCCTGCGGCATCGCCGAGGGGAGCGCGACCAGCAGCGCGTCCACCTGCTCCGTGATCGGCGTCTCGGCGCTGATCTGCACGACCTCGTACTGTTTCTTCAGCTCCTCCACCACGGGCCAGGACTGCTGCGTGCGGGAGGTCTCGAAGTCCATCCCGCCGAACATCTTGACCTCCGTGTTGACCACGCCGATCCTCCGTCGGTCGGCGCGCGCCACCACGCGGATGCTGCGCGTGATCTCGTACTCCGCGGGGAGCCCGCGATCGAAGAACGGGATCACCTGCTCCTCCGCGCCGGAGGTGAACGCCACGCCCAGGAACATGTCCACGAACCCCGCCCGGGCGCTGCTCAGATGCGGGATGCGGCGCGACGTGATGCCGAACCGCTCGCGCGCCAGCCGTGCCGTCTCGGTGTAGGGCTCCGTGTCCTGGATCAGGACCTCGACCTTCGACCCCCCCAGCGAATCGATCTCGCGCAGGAAGCCCAGGAGGTTCAGGCGGGTCTGAACGTAGTGCTCGGGCACGTCCGGGCTGATGAACGCCTGGATGAAAACCGGCCGATCCGCGGGAAGATCCGCAAGCAGCGTCCTGGTCTCGCGCGACAACGTGTGCAGCCTCTCCGCCGTCACGTCCAGACGCAGGCTGGCGCGGCTCAGGACGGTGCCCAGGCTCAGCAGCGCCACGAAGACCGCCACCGCGCGCACCGTCTGATGCACTCCCATCGACCAGCCATCCGCCTTCACGGGCCAGTGTCGGCGCCCGATGAGCATGACGTTGAGGTAGAGCATCAGCCCGGCGACGGCGACGAAGTAGAGCACCCCCGGCAGGCTCACCACGCCACGCGCGAAGTCATCGAAGTGGTCGAAGATGCCCAGCGGCGCGAGCACCCTCCCCGCCGTCTCGCTCAACACCCCCGCCGCCGTGTCGATCATGACGAACAGGGAGCAGAGGATCGCGCCCAGGATGAAAGCGATCGTGGCGTTGGACGTCAGCAGCGAGGCGACCATGCCTACGGCGATCATCGCCGCGCCGGCGAGCCAGAAGCCGAAGTAGTTGCCGAGCATCAGCCCCAGGTCGGGGCTCCCGAGCCAGATCAGCACGAGCACGTGGCTGAACGAGAGCGCCAGAGAGGCGGTGTAAATCCCGAGCGCCGCGAGGTACTTGCCGAGGACAATCTCCAGGTCGGTCGCGGGAAGCGTCAGCAGCAGCTCGTCGGTGCCGAGCTTGCGCTCCTCCGACCAGATGGCCATCGTCAGCGCGGGGATGAAGAACATCAGCAGCAACGGGAACAGCGCGTTGAGCTGATCCAGGTTGGCCAGGTTGTTCATGAAGAAGCGGTCCTGCCAGAACGCGGCGACGGCGCTCAAGAAGATGAAGAGCGTGATGAACACGTAGCCCGAGGGGTTGCTGAAATACATCCTCAGGTCGCGGCGCACCAGCGCCATGATGGCGCGTCGGTCGATGCGGGGACGACGCTGGTCGCTCATCGCGCGATCTCCTGCGGGGTATCCCGCAGGGTGCCGGGTGTGTGCCCGGTGAGCCTGCGGAAGGAGGTCTCGAGCGAGCCGTCCACCCTCAGCTCGTCCGGGGCGCCGTCGAAGATCAGCCGCCCCTCATGGATGAAGAGCACCCGCTGCGCGATGGCATCGACCTCCTGGAGGATGTGCGTGGAGATCATGACCGTCTTCGCGCCCCCCAGTTTGAGGATGTTCTCGCGGAAGTCGTGGATCTGGTTCGGATCGAGACCCGCCGTCGGCTCGTCCATGATCAGCACCTCGGGGTCGTGAAGCAGCGCCTGGGCCAGGCCCACGCGCTGTCTGTACCCCTTCGAGAGCTTGCTGATGGGACGATCCATCACCTGCTGGAGCGAGCAGAGGAACCTCACCGCCTCGATCCGCTGCTCCACCTTGCGCGCCTCGAGACCGCGGGCCTCGCCGAAGAACCGCAGCAGCTCGAGCGGCGTCATGTCGGGATAGAGAGGGCCGTTCTCCGGCAGGTAGCCCACGCGCGCCGCGGCTTCGAGCCGGTCGCGCCCGACGTCCAGGCCGGCGATGCTCGCGCTGCCGCTCGTGGGGGCGAGGTAACCGGTGAGGATCCTCATGGTGGTGGTCTTGCCCGCCCCGTTGGGACCGAGAAACGCCACGATCTCTCCCCGGGGGATGCTGAAGCTGAGGTCCTGGATGGCTGCGAAGGGGCCGAAGGACTTGGAAAGACCTCTCGCCTCGATCATCGACTGCGACGAGACTTGCGACATGGCTCCTGCTCCTGTGGTGCCGCGCCCACCTGACGAGGCGGCGCTCTGCCCGGTGCGCCTGGAGCCTTTCCGGCTTCCTGTCAGTGGGGTCGAATTGAGGTTACGAGCGGATCATTATACAGGTTGAATCTGCATTGTGAAGGTCACTTGTGCTTCCTGATGATCTCCCGGTAGCGCGGGTGATCGCGCAGCGGATCGTAGATCGGATGGTGCTCGAGGATCGGCACGGTCAGCTGGGAAGGGACGTCCAGGACCTGGTCGATGAGATCCAGGGCGCGGTCCTTTTCGCCGAAGGCCGCGTAGACCTGCGCGAGGTTGTCGAGGTAATCGGGGCCATCCAGGGCATCGCGCGTCAGCGAGACCATGTCCGCCGCGAGGGTCGCCTCGCGCAGGGCATCTTCCTTCCTCCCCAGCCCGGCGTAGGCCTGTGAGAGGTACTGCCGTGCCACCGGATCCTGTCCCCTTTTCAGCCGGTCGCTCATGAGGGTGGCCACCTTCTCGTAACCGCGACGCGCCTCATCTTCGCGTCCCAGCCAGTGGTTGTTCCAGGCGATCAGGAGGTCTCGAGGCGGGAGAGCCTGGCTGTCCCCCGTATTGTCTACGAGCGATGCCCAGCGCATCGCCTCCTCGTGCCGCCCCAGGAAGGTCGCCAACCCCCACCGGGCCACGTTGGTGTAGGGGGATTCCGGCTTTTCGATGGGCTCCAGGAGCGCTGCCGCCTTATCGAACGCCCCGCCCATCGCCAGAACTCTCGCGTGACACAGGGCGAGCATTTCCTTCCCCATCATCCCCAACCTGGGGCACATCCCCTCGGCCTTGTCGAAATCTCGCACCCTGATATACGACTCCCACAGATTGTTGACAGTCCAGCTGCTGGCGGGGTCGAGCTTCAGCGCCGCTTCCAACCCCTCAGTCGACTCGTCCCATCGTCCCTGCCGTCTCTTGATGTAGGCGATGGCCGCGAGAACGTCGGCGCTGGGCGGGCGTCCTGCCGCCGCCCTCTCGAACGTCGCCAGGGCCTGCTCGTAGTCCCGCCTCCCCCAGTAGTAGTAATAGCCGAGCGCGATGAGCGGCTCCGCGCCATCGGCGGCGATGGCCAGCGCCTTGTCGGCGGCCTCGCGCGCGAGGACGAGACGACTCTCCGTAGGATCGATCCCGATGAAGTGCATGCTCGTGTGCGCCACGGACAGCTTGGCCAGGGCCTCGACGAAGGTCGGGTCGAGGGCGACGGCCTTCGCAAGATGCTCGACGGCCGCCTTGGTATCCGAGCTCACACTCGTCTCGAAGAGTCGTATCCCCTTCAGGTATTCCTGGTACGCCTCCATGTTCCGCGTCGGCAGCGCCGCAAGCGCTTTCTGCGCCGAAGCGCCGAGCGAGACGCCGAGCTGCGCGACGACTTTGGAGGCGATCTCCGACTGCACCTCGAAGATCCCCGCCATCGCCCGGTCGTAGCGCTCGGACCACACCTGGGTGTCGTCGGTCACGCGGATGAGACGCGGCGTGACGCGCACCCGGCCGCCGTCCGTCGAGCCCTTGTCCCATTGCACGGTCCCCTCCAGGACATGG
>Ga0137432_1000215_pt1 | contig 41001 bp, 40 predicted proteins | sample EasRivERMZT820_2_FD_102337 | JGI IMG/M metagenome (GOLD analysis project Ga0137432, IMG submission 102337) | Soil microbial communities from meander-bound floodplain in the East River, Colorado, USA - East River MetaG ERMZT820_2 | ecosystem: Environmental > Terrestrial > Soil > Floodplain ... | reverse complement strand
TCATCCCGAGGTTGGCGAAGGCCGTCGCCAGCGGCTCGGCGGTCCCGAGCTGGTCCCAGGGGAGCATCCCCGTCAGAACGATCGCCACGCCGATGTAGATGACCGTGCACACGGCGAGGCTGCCGAGGATCGCGATGGGCATGTCGCGCTTGGGGTTGCGCGTCTCCTCGGCGGCGGTGGAGACCGCGTCGAAGCCGATGTACGCGAAGAAGATGATGGCGGCGGCGGTGGCGATGCCGTGGAAGCCGTTGGGGGCGAAGGGAGTCCAGTTGGCCGGCTCCACGAAGAAGGCTCCCAGCACGACGAAGAATCCTATGAGACACAGCTTCAGGATCACCATCGCGGTGTTGAATCGCGCGCTCTCGCGGATACCGATCACCAGGACCCAGGTCACGAGCATCACGATCAGGAACGCCGGCAGATTGAAGATGATCGGAGTGCCCAGAATGCGGGGCGCGCCCGCCAGCACGCCGGCCAATCTGACGGTGGATTCCCCGAGCGTGGCGACGGGGTCGGCCCCGCTGGCCACGACCTCGGCCACGCGGGTAGCCGCCTGGCTCGCCGTCCGGTAGTCCACGCCGAGCCAGGTGGGCATCTCCATCCCGATCCCGCGCAGCAGCTCCTGGAAGTAGCCCGACCAGGAGATGGCCACGGCGACGTTGCCCACCGCGTATTCGATGATGAGGTCCCATCCGATGATCCAGGCGACGAGCTCGCCGAGGGTCGTGTAGGCGTAGGTGTAGGCTGAGCCGGAGACCGGGACCATCGACGCGAGCTCGGCATAACAGAGGCCTGCGAAGCCGCAGGCGATGGCCGTGAGGATGAAGGAGATGATCAGGGCGGGACCGGCGCCGAGGTGGTCGGCTCCGCCGGCCGCCGCCGTCCCCACGCTGGAGAAGATCCCGGCGCCGATGATGGCGCCGATGCCGAGCATGGTGAGGCTGAAGGCTCCCAGCGCGCGCCGCAGGCCGCGCTGATCGTCGGCCGACGCCAGGATCTCGTCGAGATTCTTGGTCCGCAGCAGGCTTCGCAGCAGCAAAGGCGGCGCCCCCTCCCTTTCCCGATGAGGCCGGTCAGTCTCTCACAACCCGGCATCGCAGGCAAAGTTGGGAGATAATGACCGAGCTCGGGAATAGGAGGTGCCCATGGGAAGGCTGCCGGCGCTGGAACGTGACGAGGTGGGGCCGGAGGTCCAGACGATCTACGACACCTACCTCGCGGAGAGGGGGAACGTCCCCAACGCTTTCAGGACTCTCGCCGCGATCCCGGACTACCTGATCACCCTCATCGCCCACTACCGCAAGGTGATGTTCACGGGCGAGATCCCCTTCAGGACGAAGGAGCTGGTCTTCCTGCACGTCTCGCGGATCAATCAGAGCCACTACTGAATGGCCGGACACGACGCCTTGGCAAGGCGTATCGGATGGACCGAAGACGACATCGCGGCGCTGGGCGAAGGCACCGGCTACGACCACTTCGAGGAGCCGCTGGCTGCGGCGCTCTCCTACGCGGAGCGGATGACGCGCGACGCGCGCACCGTCACCGACGAACTGTTCGCCCGGATGAAGAGCCACTACACCGACCTGCAGATCCTGGAGATCACCTGCGTCGTCAGCATCGCCAACTACTTCAACCGCCTCACCACCGCCCTCAGGATCGATCTCTCCGGGAGCAACCAGCCTTACGACGCAAGCCCGGCGCCGCGATGACCCGCGCTGCGGGCATCATCGCGCTCTGCGCACTCGCCTTGGCCGTGCCGCCGCCGGCGCAGGGGGCGGATGAGGCCGCGCCCGTGAAGGCTCTCGTCGGCGGGCGTCTGATCGACGGCACGGGCGGACCGCTGATCGCCGACAGCGTCATCCTGATCGAAGGGGAACGGATCAAGGCCATCGGACGCGTCGGCGGCCTGGATATCCCCGAAGGGGCCGAGGTGATCTCGACCGAAGGGATGGACGTGCTCCCCGGACTCTGGGACATGCACGTGCATCTCATGATCAACGGCCACGCGGACTACGAGCATTGGGACAAGACCTACCCCCCTCAGTTCGGCACGGTGATCATGCCCGCCTCGGCGAAGCAGCTCCTGCTGGCGGGAGTGACCAGCGCGCGCGATCTCGGCGGACCACTCACCGAGAGCATCGCGGTGAGAGACAGGATCCTGAAGGGAGAGATCCCCGGCCCCACCCTCTATGTCTCCGGACCGTTCATCCAGCACGAACCGTATCCCGGCACGGAACAGTTCCGCTGGGGGGTGTCGGGGGCCGCTGATGCACGCGCGAAGGTGAAGAAGCTCGCCGATGCCGGGGTGAACTGCATCAAGCTGATCGATCAGGACCAGATGACGATGGAAGAAGTGGAGGCCGTGGTGGGGGAAGCCCACGCGCGCGGGCTCACCGTCGTGGCGCACGCGCACCGCCCCGAGGAGATCCGCCGCGGCCTGGCCGCCGGCGTGGACTGCTTCGAGCACACGGGGCTCGCGACGGCCCCCGAGTACCCGCCTGACGTCATCGCGCTGATCAGGGAGCGCACCGCGCAGATGAACCGCGGGCCGCTGTTCTGGACCCCGACCATCGAAGGGCTGTTCAACTACGAGGCGACGCGGGACAACCCGGAGGCGCTGGACGACCCCGCGTGGCACGAAGGGTTGACGCCGGAGATCATCGCCGACATCGCCGCATCGATCGCTCACCCGGAGCGGCTGCCGTATTTCCAGATCACGCCGCAGCGCCGGACCACGCTGGCGCGCAAGTACGCCCAGCTCGTGGAATCGGGCGTCGTGCTCCTGGTGGGGACCGACAGCGGCATCCCCATGAAGTTCCACAGCCAGTCCACGTGGCATGAGCTGGACGCATGGGTGGAGCGTCTGGGCGTCGACCCCATGGAGGCGATCCGGGCGGCCACCTGGTGGCCTTCGGTCCTCATGAAAGTACAGAAAGAGGTGGGGACTGTCACCGAGGGGAAGTACGCCGACATCATCGCCGTGAAAGGGGATGTCCTGCGCCACATCAGCCTTCTGGCCGACGTCGATCTGGTCATCCGGCACGGAAGGCGGTATAGATAAGCCCGGAACCAAGTGTTCTGGTCACTGGCGTGGGCGGGGCTCGTCGGCTACACTGACCGCAGGCAGGCGGGAGAGCCCGCCTCCCCACGACTTCCATCAACCGTTACCGGCAAGGAGGCGCAGGAGCACATGATGCGTATGTCGTTGAGGAGCAAGAGCTTGGTGGCACTGGTTCTTCCCCTGTTCGCTTGTGGCATCGTCCTCGCGGGCGGCGCCGATTGCGCCAAGAACGCGGAAAAGGCAGCGCACGCAGGTGAGAAGGGCGCCCACTGCCACCTGAGCATGTCCAAGGAGATCAGCAAGACGGCTCGCCTCACCGAGAACGGTGCGGTCGTGACCCTGACGGGGAAGACCCCCGACGCGGTGGCCCTGGTGAAGAGCCATCTCTCCACGCACGAGAAGGGTGAGAAGGGGAGGTGCGCGGATTGCCCGATGGATATGGACGGGGTGACCGCCACGTACGCGCTCAACGAGACCGGCGGCCAGGTGACCTTCTCCGCCACGGACAAGGACACGATCCAGAAGGTGCAGAAGTGGGCCGAGAAGCCGGCCGCCTGCTGCAACGAGAAGTCCGACAAGGTCTAAGAGCCCGATAGCGTTCGATTTCAGGGAGTCTCCGGTCAAGCCGGAGGCTCCCTTTGTTTTTTATGGTTCCCCTGTCACGCCAGGGCGGTGTCGCGCCTATTTCTATCGAAGGGCGATCCCAAAGCCGCGGGTGAGCCGCGGCGGATGGAGCCTCGATGGAGGTGACGCGATGCTTGCCTACGTGAAGCGCTGGTGGCCCGCAGCGGTGGTTCTTGCACTGCCGGCGGCGGTCTGGGCGGTCGAGACGGCGGCGGAAACCGCCTGTTGCTGCTGCCCGCTCTGCTGTCTGTAGGAATTCCCGGCGCCCCGATGGTCCTGCCAGGGAGCGCCACGAAGGTGTCCTGAGTCAGGGGCCCGGTGCCGCGTCGAGGCCACCGGCGACAACGACGCGGCCCATGTGGAAGAGCGGTGCACGGCAGGCGGATGAGACCACGGGACCTCTGACTCGGGACACCAGGCACGATGGAGCGGCCCCCTCACAGCATTCTGCAGGGAGACATGCAACGGCTCGCCGACGGCGATCGAGCGGCGTTCCGTCCGGTCTTCGACTCTCTCTGGCCGTTGCTGCGCAGCTACGCAGCACGGCATCTGCCGCCGGGTGAGGCCGAGGATGCCGCCCAGGAAGCCCTCGTCAAGATCTTCCACCGCGCATCCGAATTCGATCCGGCGCGAAGCGCCATGGCCTGGGCTCTCGGCATCGCGACGTGGGAGATCCGCACAATCCTGCGGCGGCGACGCAGGCGCCGCGAGGAGACTCTGCCGCAATGGAACGCAGCACCCGACCCGTCGCCCGGTCCGGAGGAGTCGGCGATGCTGCACGACCTCGAGTCGATGATGCGCGACGCGCTGGGGGCGCTGCGTCCCGAGGATGCGGAGACCCTCAGACTCTACGCCCTTGGGGAGCGCGCGGCCGTGACCCCCGCCACGTTCAGGAAGCGCGTCCAACGCGCGCTGGAACGGCTGCGAGCCGTTTGGAGGATCAACGATGGCTCCCCTTGACGCGCTGCCCGACGCCATGCTCCTGGCGCGCGCCCGACGCGCGTACGAGATGGGGAGGATCTCGGCGGCCATGCTGCGCAGCGTCTGGCTCGTCCCCGTGCTGGGGCTGTCGCTCTTGTGCTGCTCCGACCCGACGTGGAGCCTGGCGAGCGGCATGGGGCTCATCGCCGCGGTGACATGCTGTCTCTGGTGGGGCCAGGCATGGGGTCGCGGCGTGTGGCCGGGTCTGATTGCGGGGCTCGTGCCCATGATCGCCCCCCTTGTGATGCAGATGGGGGGCCACTGCTGCAGCATGGGGGACCGGTGCTACCTCTACCCCGGCGTCTGCATCCTCGCCGGGGTTGCCGGTGGAGTCGCCCTGGCTCTCATCGCCCCCCGGCCGCGGGAGGGGCACGGCGTCCCGTTCTTCGCAGCAAGCCTGATCGCCGGGCTCGCGGGCGCGGTGGGCTGCCTCGTCTACGGTCTCATCGGCGTCGCCGGTATGGTTCTGGGGCTCCTCGCCGGCGCGGCCCCGATTCTGGTCACACGCCGGACGCGGGGCTGACGAGCCCGTCATCGCCAGCGGTTGAATTCACGGGGGCGCGCGGTTCTCCAGCGCGCGGGCAGGTATACTGCGCCCTCATCGCGTCCAGGAGGATCGATCCCATGCCCGTGTGCCACCGAGTGCTGCGCCTCGTCCCGTTCGTCCTCGCCCTGGCTGTCGCTCTGCCCGCACCGACCGGATGGGAGCTGTTCGCCCAGTCCGGCGCGCCGACGGTCGAAGAAGCCCGCGCCTTCCTCGATCGCACCGAGAAAGAGCTCAAGGAGATCGGCATCAAGGCGGCGCGCGCTCAGTGGATCCAGTCGAACTTCATCACGCACGACACCGAGGGGCTCGCCGCGGAGGCCAACAAGGAAGCCATCGCCGCCCAGATGCGCGCGGCCAAGGGGGCGGCGCGCTTCGCGAAGCTGAAGCTGCCCGACGATCTGATGCGGAAGCTCGACAAGCTGCGCACGGCGATCACCCTGCCGGCCCCCGACGATCCCGCCAAGCAGACGGAGCTCTCGGAGATCGCGGCCAGCATGGAGAGCCAGTACGGCAAGGGTCAGTACTGCCGCACCGACGGGACATGCCTCGACGTCAACGAGATCAGCCGCATCATGGTGAAGAGCCGCGACGCGGCGGAGCTTGCCGATCTGTGGCGCGGGTGGCACACGATCTCTCCCCCGATGAAGCCGCAATACGAGAGGTTCGTCACGCTCGCCAACGAGGGGGCGCGCGAGCTGGGCTACGCGGACCTGGGGGCCCTGTGGCGCTCGGGATACGACATGCCGGCGGACGCCTTCGCCGCGGAGCTGGATCGTCTCTGGAATCAGGTGAAGCCGCTCTACGACGCGCTGCACTGCCACATGCGCGCCAAGCTCGCCGAGAAGTACGGCGCGGATCTGGTGAAGCCGGGGGAGCCGATCCCCGCGCACCTGCTCGGCAACATCTGGAGCCAGTCGTGGGGCAACGTCTACGACCTCGCGGGGGTGGCCGCGTCCGATCCCGGCTACGATCTGACGGCGCTGCTGAAGGCGAAGGGGGTCGACGAGGTCGAGATGGTGCGGATCGGCGAGCGCTTCTTCACCTCCCTGGGATTCGAGCCTCTCCCCGCGACGTTCTGGGAGCGGTCACTCTTGCGCAAGCCCGCGGACCGCGAGGTCGTCTGCCACGCCAGCGCATGGAACGTGGACCTGGAGGACGACCTGCGCATCAAGATGTGCATCGAGATCAACGACGAGGACTTCGCGACCATCCACCACGAGCTGGGGCACAACTATTACTACCGCGCCTACCGTCATCTGCCGCTGCTCTTCCAGGATGGAGCCAATGACGGCTTCCACGAGGGAGTCGGTGACACCCTCGCGCTCTCGATCACACCCGAGTACCTCGTGAAGCTCGAGCTCCTGGACAAGGCCCCCGGCAGCGAGGGAGACCTGGGGCTGCTCATGAGGATGGCGCTCGACAAGGTCGCCTTCCTCCCCTTCGGCCTGGTGGTGGATCAGTGGCGCTGGAAGGTCTTCTCCGGTGCGATCCCGACGGATGCCTATAACGCGGGATGGTGGGACCTGCGCGCGAAGTACCAGGGGATTGCGCCCACGTCGGCGCGCAGCGAGAAGGACTTCGACGCGGGGGCGAAGTACCACGTCCCCGCCAACACGCCGTACACTCGCTACTTCCTGGCGCACATCCTGCAGTTCCAGTTCCACCGCGCGCTCGCCGAGGCCGCGGGCTGTGGGGGGCCTCTGCACCGCTGCTCCATCTACGGCGACGAGGAGGCGGGCAAGCGGCTGCGCGCGATGCTCGCGATGGGGGCGAGCCGGCCCTGGCCCGACGCGCTCGAGGCCCTCACCGGCAGCCGCACGATGGACGCCACCGCCATCATCGACTACTTCGCGCCGCTCAAGAAATGGCTCGACGAGCAGAACAAGGGGCGCACCTGCGGGTGGTGATGGCTACTCGGTGTCCACAGGAGCGATCGATGCGGCCGGAACGATGCTTTCGGTGAGCATGAGGAGCGTCACGCTCCCCAGGGCCATCAGGGCCGAGGCGGCGAAGGCGGCCCCCGGGAAGCGGAACGGCGCCCGGCTCGAGGAGAAGTAGCCGAAAAGCTGCGTCATGATCGGCGGGCCGACGATCGAGCTGAGGCTGTAGATGCTCGCCACACCCCCCTGCAGCTCCCCCTGCGCGCTGGGCGGAATCTGCCGCGACATCAGGGCGTTCATCGACGGGTAGGCGAGACAGACCACGAACCACGTCAGCATCCAGGCGTAGACCATCCACCCCGCGGTCGCCGTCGCATAGCCGACGTAGGCGGCCGCTCCGGTCAGCAGCCCGACGACAGCGGCGCGGCGCTCGCCTCCCAGGGCCGGGATCAGCCGGCGCGCGAGAACCCCCTGGCCGATCACCAGCGCGGCTCCCGCGAAGGCGAGCGAGGCCCCCACCGCGGCTTCCGACCACCCGAACCTGTACATCGTGAAGTAGGCCCAGGTGCTTGGGAGCACCTGATGGCTGAGCTGCCAGAGAAAGACCGCTCCGGCGATCCCGAGGACCGCGGGGTACTTCCGCATCTGGAGCAGCGTCCCCAGCGGATTGGCGCGCTTGAGATCGAACGCCCGGCGCGATTCGGGGCGCAGCGTCTCGGGGAGGGCGAAGTATCCGAACGCGAAGTTGAGCAGGGCCAGGGTGGCGGCCGCGAAGAACGGCGCGCGCGGCCCCAGCGCGCCGAGCAGCCCGCCGATCGCGGGCCCTGCGATGAACCCGAAGCCGAACGCGGCGCCGACGAGACCGAAGTTCTGCGCGCGCTTGTCCGGGGGGCTGATGTCGGCGATGCACGCGTAGGCCGGAGTGAACGAGGCCCCCGCGATGCCGGACACGAGGCGCCCGGCGAAGAGCCACGCCATCGATCGCGCGGATCCCATGATGATGTAGTCGATGCCGAAGGCCAGAAGGCAGAACAGGAGCACCGGCCTGCGGCCGAACCGGTCGCTCAGGTTCCCCAGGATCGGCGCGCAGAAGAACTGCACCAGCGCGAAGGAGAAGGCGAGCCAGCCGCCGTAGACCGCCGACGCGGAGAGCTCCACGCCGGTCAGCTCCATGATCAGCTCGGGCATCACGGGGAGGATGATGCCGAAGCCGATCGAGTCCACCAGGACCGTCATGAAAATGAAGGTGATGGCGTTGCGATGCGTTCCGGTCGTCACGGCCGGCTACTTTAGCCGATCGCCGGACGGGGAGTGCGAGGGGGAACGACGCTACATCATGTTGAGCTGGAGCTTGGCGGCGTCGGTCATCTTGTCGGGAGTCCAGGGGGGCTCCCACGTGACCTCGACCTTCGCGTCGGTCACCCCTTCGACGCCGCGCACCCGCGACTCGACGTCGGGGGGGAGCGATCCCGCCACCGGACAGGCGGGGGAGGTGAGGGTCATCCTGATCAGGACGCTGTCGTTGGCGTCGATGTCGATCCCGTAGACGAGCCCCAGCTCGTAGATGTTCACGGGGATCTCGGGGTCGAAGCAGGACTTCAGGACCGCGACGATCTTCTCGTCCAGCCCGGGTTTGGTTCCTTCGTTCCTGATGATCGTCATCGCATCACTCCGTTGAGGCAACCTTCTGGCTGTCTTCGAGCGCCGCCCGCATGGTGTGCCACGCCAGCGTGGCGCACTTCACGCGCATCGGGAACTCGCGCACTCCCGAGAAGACCCGCAGCTTCCCCAGGTCGGGCTCGGCCTGGCCCGAGGCCGCCGTTTGACCCGTCACCAGCGCATGGAACCCCTCGAACAGGGCATCCACCTCGGCGCGCTGCTTCCCCTTGAGGATCTCCGTCATCAGCGAGGCCGACGCCTTGGAGATGGCACACCCGGAACCCTCGAAGCTGATGTCGGTCACGGTGTCGTCGGCGAACCTGACGTACACGGTGACCCGATCGCCGCAGAGCGGGTTGTACCCCTCGGCATGATGCGGCGCGCGCTCGATCTTGCGGAAATTCCGCGGGGCGCGGTTGTGATCCAGGATCACCTGCTGGTAGAGATCCTCGAGCATCAGGAGAGCACCTTCACGACGCGCTCGATCCCGGCGGCCAGCGCGTCGATCTCGTCGTGGGTATTGTAGAAGGCGAACGATGCCCTGGCTGTCGCGGGGAGCCCCAGCCGATCCATGAGGGGCTGCGTGCAATGATGTCCGGCCCTGATGGCGATCCCTTCCTGGTCCAGGATGGTCCCGATGTCATGCGGGTGGATCCCCTCGAGGGTGAACGAGACGACGCTGGCCTTCGGGCTGGCCGTGCCCACGAGCGTCAGCCCGCCGATGCGCGAGAGACGCTCGGTCGCGTGCTGCAGCAGCTCGTCCTCCCACGCGGAGGCAGCGTCGCGCCCCATCGCCGACAGATAGCCCACCGCCGCGGCGAGTCCAACCACGCCGCCGATGTCCGGTGTGCCCGCCTCGAACTTGTGCGGCACTTTGTTGTACGTGGTCTTCTCGAAGGTCACGGCGCTGATCATCTCGCCGCCCCCCTGGTACGGGGGCATCGCCTCGAGCCGATCGAGCCGTCCGTAGAGGACGCCGATCCCCGTCGGTCCGTACATCTTGTGCCCCGACAGCGCGTAGAAGTCGCACCCCAGCGCCTGCACGTCGATCTGCCCGTGCGCGGCCGCCTGGGCGCCATCCAGCAGCACGGGGACGCCGCGCGCGTGCGCCATGGCGACGACCGCGGCGACCGGATTGATCGTGCCGAGCGAATTGGACTGGTGGACGAGCGAGACGAGGCGCGTGCGCGGGCCGATCATGGCCTCCATCTCATCCAGAATGAGGCCACCCCGGTCGTCGATGGGGGCCACCTTCAGGCGCGCGTTCTTCTCCTCGCAGAGGATCTGCCAGGGGACGATGTTCGAGTGATGCTCCATGGCCGTGATCAGGACCTCGTCCCCCGCGCCGACGTTGCGCCGGCCCCACGAGCCCGCCACGAGATTGATCGCCTCCGTCGTGCCGCGCACGAAGACGATCTCCCGGGGGGAGGCGGCGTTGAGGAAGCGCTGCATCGTGCGGCGGCCGTCCTCGAAGGCCTCGGTGGCGCGCTGCGACAGCTCGTGCAGGCCGCGATGGACGTTGGAGTTGTCGCGCTCGTAGTAGGTGGAGACGGCGTCGATGACCGCACGGGGCTTCTGGGTGGTGGCCGCGTTGTCCAGATAGACGAGAGGATGCCCGTGGACCTTCTGGCCCAGGATCGGGAAGTCGCGGCGGATCGCCTCCACGTCGAAAGTCGTCGTGCGCCCCGTCTGCTTCGGAAGCCCGGTCATGAGCGCGCCTCCGGCCTCGGTGCGGATGGAGCCAGCACAGGAGTCTCCTCCGCGGCCGAGGCGCCGAACAGGAGCGCGTCGAGCCCGTCGCGGATCGCCCCGACGCGGACGCGTCGCAGGACGTCGCTCACGAAAGCGTGGATCATGATGCGCCTGGCTGTCTCCGGGTCGATTGCGCGGGAGCGAAGATAGAAGGTGGAGGCTTCGTCGAGCTGGCCGGTCGTGGCGGCGTGGCTGCACTTGACGTCATCGGCGTTGATCCGCAGCGTGGGCTTCGTGTCGACCAGGGCCGACTCCGACAGGATGAGGTTGCGGTTCTCCTGGCGCGAGTCGGTCTTCTGCGCCCCCGGGCGCACCACCACCAGGCCGTCGAACACGCCGCGCGAGCGCCCGTCGAGCACTCCCTTGTAGAGCTGCCGGCTCGTGCCGTGAGGCCGCGCATGATCGACCAGCGTGTGATGGTCGACGTGCTGGTCGCCCGAGACGACGTACAGGCCGTTGAGCGTGCAGTCGGCCCCCTCGCCGTCCAGCAGGACGCTCACGTCGTTGCGCGTGAGGCCCCCACCCAGCGCGATGGAATGGGAGGTGAACGCGCTGCTGCGCTTCATGACGACCTCTGTCGCGGACACGTGGAATGCCTCGGTCGCCTCGCGCTGGAGCTTGCAATGCTCGAGAACCGCCCCCTCCTCGAGATCGATCTGGGTGACGGCGTTCGTGAAGTAGCGCGCCGGCCGCCCGATGTAGCTCTCCACGATGATGGCCTGGCTCCCTTCCGAGGCGCGGATCAGAGTGCGAGGGGAGACGACGCAATCGGCAGCGCCTGTGGCGACGTAGACGATGTGGATCGGCTGCTCGCAGATCTTCCCGCGCGGGATGCTCAGGAAAACCCCATCCTGCAGGAAGGCCGTGTTGAGGTTCGTGAAGGGACCGGCCGCCGAAGCTCCCTTGCCCCGGGTTCCTGCGCCCTGGAGGTACGGCGCGACGCCATCGCGATCCTCGACGATGGCGCGGGCCAGGCTCGACAGGCGGGCGGGGCCATCCGCGATCCGCGACAGCGACGCATCGTAGTGGCCATCGAGAAAGACGATCCACCCCGCCGCCGCATCCGCGCGCAGCGTCCCGAAGAGAACCTCGTCGAGCCATCGCCGCCAGGTGTCGTGGGCGCCCCTCGCGGGGGCCCCGGCGGGGGAGAAGCGCAAGCGCCCGATCGGCGCGACGTTGGTGAAGCGCCACGCCTCCTCGCGGGTGGTGGGGAATCCCGTCTCGGTGAAGCGCTCCAGCGCGCTGCGGCGGCTGGCGGCCAGCCAGTCGTCGTCCGCGCGCTCCGTCTGGCGTTGTTTCTCGAGCCGCTCGAAGGAGGCGACCCAGGGTGCGACCTGATCGGACACGCTGTTCATTGCCTGGTCGCCTTCATTGCGCGGGTGAGGTTTCGACCCAGGCGTAGCCGCGCGACTCCAGCTCCCGCGCGAGCTCCGCAGGGCCCGAAAGGACGATCCGTCCACCGGAGAGCACGTGCACGGCGTCCGGAATGATGTAATCCAGCAGGCGCTGGTAGTGGGTGATGACGAGCATCGCCCGCTGCGGGCTCCTCAGCGCGTTGACCCCCTCGGCGACGATCCTCAGCGCGTCGATGTCGAGGCCGGAGTCGGTCTCGTCGAGGATCGCCAGCTTCGGATCCAGCACCGCCATCTGGAAGATCTCATTGCGCTTCTTCTCGCCCCCCGAGAAGCCTTCGTTCACCGCGCGGTGCAGGAACGACTCGTCCATCGCGACGAGCTTCATTCTTTCGCGCGCCAGGGCGAGGAACTCCATGGCGTCGACCTCGGGCTCGCCGCGATGGCGGCGCACCGCGTTCAGGCCGCTCTTGAGCAGGTAGAGATTGCTCACGCCGGGGATCTCCACCGGGTACTGGAAGGCGAGGAAGACCCCTTCGCGCGCGCGCTCCTCGGGAGCCATCTCGAGCAGATTCCGCCCTTGATAGAAGACCTCTCCGCCCGTCACCTCGAACCCCGCGCGTCCCGCCAGGACGTGCGCCAGCGTGCTCTTCCCCGAGCCGTTGGGCCCCATGATGGCGTGCACCTCGCCGGGACGGATGGTGAGATCCAGCCCCTTGAGGATCTCCTTGCCGCCGGCATTCGCGCGCAGGTCCCTGATCTCGAGCATCGCTGTCTTCTTTTCCGTTGCAGTTGCTGGCGTCATCCAACGCTCCCTTCAAGGCTCAGCCCGAGCAGCTTCTGCGCCTCGACGGCGAATTCCATCGGCAGCTCGCGCAGCACCGTCTTGCAGAATCCGTTCACGATCATCGAGACGGCATCTTCGTCGGAGATGCCGCGCTGGCGGCAGTAGAAGAGCTGATCCTCCCCGATCTTGGACGTCGAGGCCTCGTGCTCGAGGCGGGAGGAGCTGTTCTTGACCTCGACGTACGGGAAGGTGTGCGCCCCGCACTGGTCTCCCATCAGGAGCGAGTCGCACTGCGAGTAATTGCGCGCGTTGGTCGCCCCCTTCTGGATCTTCACCAGCCCGCGGTAGGTGTTCTGCCCGTGCCCGGCGGAGATCCCCTTGGAGATGATCGTGCTGCGCGTGTTGCGCCCGATGTGGATCATCTTGGTCCCGGTGTCGGCCTGCTGGTAGTTGTTGGTCATCGCCACCGAGTAGAACTCGCCCACCGAGTCGTCGCCCAGCAGGACGCAGCTCGGGTACTTCCACGTGATGGCCGAGCCGGTCTCCACCTGAGTCCAGGAGATCTTCGAGCGCTTGCCGGCACACTTGCCGCGCTTGGTGACGAAGTTGTAGATGCCCCCCTTGCCGTTCTTGTCGCCGGGGTACCAGTTCTGCACCGTCGAGTACTTGATGGTGGCGTCGTCGAGGGCCACCAGCTCAACCACCGCCGCGTGGAGCTGGTTGTTGTCGCGGCGAGGCGCGGTGCATCCTTCGAGGTAGCTCACGCTGGCGCCTTCCTCGGCGATGATCAGCGTGCGCTCGAACTGGCCGGTGTCGGCGGCGTTGATGCGGAAGTAGGTGGACAGCTCCATCGGACAGCGCACTCCCTTCGGGATGTAGGCGAAGGAACCGTCCGTGAACACGGCGGAGTTGAGCGTCGCGAAGAAGTTGTCGTTGTAGGGGACGACCGAGCCGAGGTACTTCTTGATGAGCTCGGGGTGCTTCTGGACCGCCTCCGAGAACGCGCCGAAGATGATCCCCATCTCGGCGAGCTTGTCGCGGAAGGTCGTCGCCACCGAGACGCTGTCGAAGACCGCGTCCACGGCGACGCCGGCGAGCCGCTTCTGCTCTGAAAGCGGGATCCCCAGCTTCTCGTAGGTGCGCAGCAGCTCCGGGTCGACCTCGTCGAGCGACTTCGGCCCGTCGCCGGCGGCCCCTTTCTGACGCGGGGCGGAGTAGTAGATGATGTCCTGGTAGTCGATCTTCGGGTAGTGAACGTTGGCCCAGGCCGGCTCCTGCATCGTCAGCCAGTGCCTGTAGGCCTTCAGCCGCCACTGCAGCATGAACTCCGGCTCGTTCTTCTTGGCGGAGATCATCCGGATGATGTCTTCGTTGAGACCGCGCGGGACCGTCTCCGCCTCGATATCGGTGACGAAGCCCCAGCGGTACTCCTGGTCCGCGATCTTCTGAAGGGTGTCGGAAGATGTCATGCCGTTCTGGTCGTCCACGTCACTCGTCCTTCTGATCCGTTGTGATCGGTTCGGTCGTCAGCGCATGCCGCCCGGGCCCGGCGAGGGGACCGGGGAGCATCGGCAGGCTCCGCCTCTGACGGTGCATCAGATCGGCGCTGGCACGCTTTTCCGTCGTCAGCAGATCCGCCAGGGTGGTCCTTGTGAGGACCTGCTCGACGATCCCCTCGAGCGTCCCCCACAGGGAACGAAGCGAGCAGTCCCCCATGTGGACGCAACTGTCCTCCTCGCCGGGAAATCGGTCGCAGTATTCCGGTTCGAAAATGTGTCCGCCCAGCGCCGCCAGGATCTCCGAGAGCGTGATCTGCTCGGCGGGGCGCGCGATGTAGTAGCCGCCGGAGCGCCCCCTGAGACTTTCCACCAGATGGGCCTCCCGCAGGAGGTTCAGCAGCTTGGAAGCGTAGGCCACGGAGATCCGCTCGCTCTGGGCGATCGCGGACACCGTGACCGGCTTGTCCGGGCTGGAGGAGGCGGCGCCCAACATGCACCGCAGACCGTATTCCTCCTGTGCCGTAACCTTCATGAACGCTGACTCCTGGAGTTGACTCCCGACTGCGGGAGGACTCGAATTGGCGGCGACAAAAGCAGCGTAGGGTATACCTTACTTTTTTGTCAAGTATTTCCACCAGAAACCCGGAACAGCGACTAAAGTTCCGGTTTCACAAGGGATAGGGGGTCGGGCCGTGCACCGTCTGTTCCTGGGGCTGAACCTGTGGGGCGGGGTGTTCCTGGTGGCCGCGGCCATATCCGGCTGGGTCGGCTGGAGCCAACACGTCCGGCTGGGCATCCTGGCCACCGTCCTGGCGTGCCTCATCCAGTCAGGGGTCGTCGCACTGTTCCTTGGGGCAGCCAAGCTGATCAAGGAGCACGTGGGGCATTTCGGCATGCCCCTGTCGCTCATCGATCGTCTCAACGCCTCCTACCATCGTCTCGTCCCGATGGCGGCTATTTCGGTGATGGCGACCGCGACGGCGGCCATCGTCGGCGGGCTCGTTGACGTCGGCAGGGCGCCGGGGTGGCTGCATCATCTGCTATCCGTTGGCGCCACGATCTTCTACATCGCCATCATCCCGCTTGAATACCGCCACCATCGGAGCATTCACGGGATCGTCACCGACGTGGAGCGGCTGCTGCCTGCCGCTGCCGAGGAGGCGAAAGCCCATCCCGGTTACAAGCCCGACCAGGTGATCCTCGACCGGATCGGCCGCGCGCGGGCGCTTCTCTACATCGGACTGAGCGTGCCGATGCCGTACCTCGGATACACGTTCATCGTGGGGAGCGATGTCTCGTACCTGCTCCTGCCGACCGTCGTGCTGACCATCGCGCTTCTGGGGATGTCCTTCCGGCTCTATCGCCTCGCCCGCCGGGAACGGCCATGAGGATGGTAGAGACGCGCTCGAGCTAGTCTGACGCGATCTTTTTCCCCTGGGTCCCTGGGGGCTGGGCGGGGGGGGCCATGGTGACGATCGGGCCGCGTCCGTTGCCGGCGACCCATCGGCCAGCGTTCGGGTCCTTGCGGATCTGGATGACACGCCTCGCGAGCCCCTCACGCGTGAGGGTCGTGAGCAGGCCGTAGCGGAGACCGGGGTTCGGTGGCACGGCCGGGAGGATCTCGATCGCGCGCCTCGTGACGGCTTCGCCCGCGTCACAGTAAGCGATGAGGACGCTCGCTGGATCCGGACCCGCAACCTCCACGAGCTGTCCCGCGGCGTCGACCTTGCGGGAAACCTGATCGATGCGCTCGAGCGGCGCGGTGTCCTTGAGTGAGACATCCGTCGAGGGAACGGCCGCCGAGGCAATCCTCGCGGAGAGCCCCTGGGTCCCCGGCGGTGCAGGATCCGCCTGCGGCCGCAGGAAGACCCACGCGGCGATCGCCATGCCCACCGTCACCGTGGCGACTCTGCGCCAGCCACCAGAGCCCGCGCGTGCCGGCAGGGAGCTGACCTCCTTGTCCCCTTTCGCCGCCATCGCCTGGCGGATGGACATGCGGTTGTCGGCGACCATCAGGGCCAGATTCAGCGGCAGGCGATGGCGATCGGAGAGCCGCCGCGCCAGGGCTCCGCGGTCCCCCCGTTCGGACGCCTGTCGCGGAGAGAGGTAACCGTGTTGCACCGCCGCGTCGAAGCTGTGGTCGTAGTCGAATTTCGCCCCGTCTGTTCCGTCTTTGACCGGAGCCGTCGGTGCCGGGGTCGGCCCGAGCGTCGGTCGCACCCCCTTCTCCAGCAAGCGCGCGTCGTGCAGAGTCATCAGCCCTTCGAGGACCGAGTAGGCGTTCGCTTCGCTGATCTGGTGGTAGGTTGCGAACTCCCTGGCGTGGCGGTATCGCTGGTTGGGATCGTGTGGTACGGAGACCCGGTAGCGGCCGCCGCATTTGGGACATCTCACGACAGGGTCTGAGCCGGCCGGAGTGACCGGGATTCGTGTGGCGCATCGAATGCAGAGGAATTCCATCGTCTCCATCCTGGTCGTCTTAATGAATCAGGCGGTGCTGCCCCCTGCGGCGGATTCCTCGCGCAGGAGACTCACTTCGAAGAGCTCCTGCGCCACGGTGATGTGATCTTGGTTGATGGCCACGAATGGCAGACAGACATCCCATCCCGGCCCCGCAACTGTCGCCGGGGTGAGGGCGACGAAGGGGAGCATCGGCTGGCACAGGCGCGAAATGGTGTCGCCTCCCTCAGTGAAGACTTGCCCCTGGATGTCGTAGGGACCGATGCTCAGCCGGATGACGGTGTAATCCCGGCGCGTGGTCTCTCCCGATCCAACGGAGCTCACCAGCGCCGCCCCCAGATCCGCGATCTCGGTCACGAACAGGATCGAGGATTTGTTGACGACGGCCGGGCCGTCTCCCATCTGCATCTCTCCGCTGACGACGAGAGGGGACGAGAGGGTCAGAAGGGGCCGGCCCCCGTTCATCTCGTCCAGCGTTCGCCAGTCGAGGTGGAGATTCAGCAGACCATCCAGCGTCACGCGCTCGGTGACGACCCGAACCGGCCTGAGGATCCGGTTCTCGAAGTGCTGCACCATGATGCTTCCTCCAGGTCCTGGATCGATGGTTGGGAACCTATGGCCGTGATCGTGGCGGGTCAACCTGTCATGCAACCGCCCGTCAAAGCGGCCCGCCTCCGGACCAGGCCTCCTCAACGCTGTCGGAACCCGATGACGGAGAACGGAAAGCGGTCCTGGGTCTCGGCGATCGCCGTGGAGCAGTATTCGGTGCTGCTGGAGCCCGCCCCGTTGACGCTGTAGGTCCCGGTTGCAGCGCCGTCGTCCGTCGTTCCCAGCACGCCGTCCTGCCCGGCGCAGTCGTCGCCCGTGAAGAGAGTCCGGTCGGGGCCTGCCACGTCGGCCACGAGGACCGCACCATCAATATCCCCATTCCCGTTGCCGCTTCGTGTGATTGTCCCTTTCCCCACCGCGAAGATGGTTCCGTACCAATTGCTGTTGCCGTGAAACTCCAGATTGCCGGTCACGAACAGCAATCCCGCACCGTCGACGCCCGCGTCGACCGTGTAGTCTCCTTCGATGTAGACGATGAGGGGACTCCCTGGAACTCCGAGGGCGCTTTCGGGCGTAGAAGAGTTACCGACCAGGTCCGCCGCCGAACGCACCGACCGCGCCAGATCAAGAAGGAAGTCGCAGTCCTGCCAGGATGGGTCGGCGACGCCGGCGACGTCGTCGACCGTATCGACGCCGCTCTCAGCGCCCTGGGTGTAGCTGGCGGGCTTCCGGACCCCGACCTCGGCCGAAGCTTCAGATCCCGGGTCGAACGTCCCGATCGCCGGGACGCTGTAGCCGGGGATGCCGCCCGCGCAGTCGTCTCCCGAGTATCCCTTCGCCGCGCTGGTGCCGCCATCGAAATCAGCGCTGGGCCCCACCATCGTGATGGTGGCCGGCAGCGGAGGGAAACTCTTCCTTTCGACCATCCCCTGAACAATTTCCACCGAGCGATCCGGACCTGCCCCGATGGCGATGATCATGACCCTGTCGTTGGAGTCGGTGAGCGGGGCGCCCACGTCGACGATGTCGTTGACGAGGAAGGCCGCGTAGACTCCGCGGCCGAACGCTGTCAGCGGGCGCACCGGAACGTCATCGCCGTAGCCGGTGAACCCTGTCACATTCCCGGCGGCGTCGTAGACCGGCTTGAGGGTGTCCGCGGAGACGTCGAGCGTGCCGTTGCCTCCGGCGGCGGCTGCAAGCTCGTCGTCGAATGTGCCCCGGTTGGAGGCGAGCGGGTCCGAAAGGTTGGTCACCCGAAGGGTCTCACGGCCTCCCTCGAGCCCCGCCTCGGCGAGGTAGAACACCCTCTTGGCGCGCTGATCCACCTGCCCAGCCTTCACCTCGTTCTCCGTGACGAAGAGCAGAACCACGCCCATCGCTCCCAGGAGCACCAAAACGAAGATGGCCATCACCAGGGCGGAGCCACGCTCGCCGCTCGCCTGCTTATTCTCAGAGCCACGACCGATGGCATCCATACGGATCCTCCTCAGATCGCTGTGCGCAGCGCGACTTCGCTGCTGACGGTGTAGCGGATGAATTCGCCCGTCCTCGGATCCGGGACCGGGGAACGCGCCGTGATGCGGATGGTCACGCTGGTCGGAGTCGTGAGCGAGTCGGGAACGAACATCGCCTCGGGCGTGCCGTCGCCGTCGGCGTCGTTGCTGATAGCATCGGAAAGGACGACGTAGGGGGCCGTGACGTCGCTCGACTTGCGCCACTCGATCCGGGTGCCGTCCCATCGGATCCGGACGGCCTCGTCGATGTCGAGGAGGTCGCCATCCTCGTTCAGATCGGCGAACACTTCGATGAAATTGCTCGTGCTGGTCGGGGCGCTGTCCAGGGCGAGCGGGGCAAAGCCGAGATCCCTTGGGTCCCACCCGGCTGAGCGCACGACCTGCACGATCATGGCCAGGCAGGAGCGGGCCGATGTCTGAAGCTGAGCGGACATCTGTTCCGCGCGCGCGATGGCGGCGTTTTGAACGAGCAGGCTGGCGACCCCCGTCAAGACCACGAGCAGGATGGCCGTGCTGATCATCATCTCGACCAGGCTGAACCCTTTTTCCGTCGTTCTCATTTGGCCCTCAGCGTGACCAGGGTGATTTCCTTCGCTCTTCCCATGGCACGACGGGTCGCGATCGCCCGGACCTCAAGCGTCTTCTCCGTCGCCGGACTCGCGTTGTCCGCGATCTGCCACCGGACTGTGAACTCAGGGTTCGAAGCGTCCGAGTATCCCGTGACGTTCGATGTGAGGTTTCCGCCGGCGGCGAGAAGGCCGAATTCAACCCTGCGCAGGGCCTCCATCCGGTCGACGGCGGCGGCCCCGACGACCCCCAGATCGCCTGCCGAGGCGGTTTCCTTCATCGCGAAGACGAACATCGGCGCGGCGGCCAGCAGCACGACGAACATCAGCGCCATCGCCACGAGGATCTCGATGAGCGTGAATCCCTGAGCCGGGCGTCGCATGCTCATGACCCCGCAACCCATGACGATCCGGTCCATCGTTCGACACTGGTGGCGCCGGCACCCTGCAGGTTGACCCGGTAGGCGCCGTCTCCGCCAGTGAGCGCCACGATGCCGGCTCCGGTCACGCTTCCGTCGGACGAGAAGGTCGCCTCGTAGAGACCCGTCGACACGAACGTCAAGGTCACGGCGGCGCCGGGATCGGGCCGCGCGAAAGAGACTGTGTCCGGAAGAATCACGTGATGCAGGAGGATGTCGTCGGTGAGATCCAAGGGGTCGTTCAGATCGATGGTCGCGACCTCGCGCCCGGTGGCGTCGACGATCACTCGCACCTTCCTGTTGCGGGCAATCGCCTGTGCGCGGGCAATCTGCATCGCCTGCTGCGTCTGATAGATGGCACCACGCATCGCCTCGCGAGGCAGCCACGACACCACGTAATTCGTCGTCACAAGGCCGATGATTGATATCAGCGCGAGGACGATGATGAGCTCGGTGAAACTCACACCTCGTTGTGACCGATCAGACATGGTTGTCCTCGACCCCTTGCGGAATGTAGGGCTGGCGGGGCGGGACGTCAAAAAGGATCAATCGGGGGTTCGTGGAGATCCAGGGAGGCATCGGTAGTGCGTCGTCGACGCATTAACCCGACAATCCCAATAGGTCTCTAAAGGTCGTGGGCCCGGGCGGCCGAGGCCGCATCGGACGTGATGACCGGGGTGACCTCGAAGTCCACGAGGTCGCTCCAGGCGGCCATCCAGGAGTCGAGCAGCGCCCGGTCGTCGCACTCCATCACCTGGAAGCACTTCGTGAGGTCGGTGGTGACCCAGCTCGTCACGTAGCGCAGCCCCTCGGGAGCGAGCCGTCCTTTGTCCCTGAATCGCCGGTAGACCGGAACGGCATCGCCGTTGCGGAAGGATTCGACGATCATGTAGAGCATGGCGCCTCCATTGCTCAGGTGGCGGAGACGATCATCAGGATCGTCCCCTGGCGGATCTCGGAAGCGTCGGCGGCGCGGAATTCCACGACGACGACGGGGGAGGGGAGACCGGGTCCACCGTAGGTGATGGCGTTGAAGCTCTTCATCGCCTCGATCAGGCCGATCGTCCTGCCGGCGACGATCTGCGCGCCGACGTCGACGAAGGGGGGCGCGCCAGGCGAAGGGCCGCGATAGAACACGCCGTCGATCGGCGAGGGGACCGCGAAGCATCCCTCGGCAAGAGGCACGTCCTGGCCACGGGCTCCCGCGAACGGCGCGGGGGGGCGTGGCAGAGCGCTGCTCCCCGACAGGGGGGCGATCCTGTAGAGCGCATCGCCGTATGCGACCGCCTGCGTCCTGTCGTGGAGCGCCACTTCGGTGACCACCCCGTCAACGGTGACCGGCAGGATCACCGGGATGCGCCGGCGCAGGACCTCGAGCGTCCCTACCCTCTCGCCCGGACGCGCAGGGAGGCCGGACTGGAGGAGGCCCCGGAAGACCCCCACGCGCGGCGCGCGAACGACCCAGCCATCCTGATCGCCCACGGCGATGGCCTCGATCGCTTCGCGTGGCGCCCGGCGAGCCTCCTGCTTTTCCGCGGTGGTGGGCTCGCCTTCGCCGCCGGAGGATTCGGTCACGGCGCCAGTACTCGCAGGTCGTGAAGCGACCAGATGCGCGGGTTTTTCACCCGGCGGAAGCCATACGCCTGGTACGACATCTCGATCGCGGCCAGAAGGTAATCGCGGATCTCCGGCATGGTGATGACTTCGTCGGTGTCCATCCGGCTCGCGGCGCGCACCGGGTCCATGTCGGCTGCGATCCTCTTCTCGACGTCCTCCATCCCCTTGCGGATCGTCTCCTCCTCCTTCTTCGAAGACGCCACGATGTTGAACTGGTCGTCCAGCTTCGTGCGGAACGCGCCGATGGCGAGCGTGCGCCCCTCCATGACCGCGAGGCGGGCGATGGGGCTCGAGAGCTGGAGCACGGGCTCGTAGGGGAGACCGGCCAGCGCGTAATAGCCGGCGCCCGACGCCTTGCGCAGCAGCACGGTGATCATCGGGGTCTGATTGGTGGAGTTGGTGTAGATGAGGCTGCTGCCATAACCCAGAAGGCCGAGCTTCTCCGCCTCCGCGCCGATGTCGAACCCCGAGATGTCCTGCAGCCAGACGATGGGGAGCCCGTCGTCGTTGCAGGCGCGCGAGAAGGTGGAGATCTTCGCGATCCCTTCGCGATAGAGGATGCCGCCGGGGCGCTTGATGCCGTCGGAGTCGGGATGCGGGGTGAGATGCTGGTTGTTCGCGATGATACCGGCGTAGAGCCCGCCGATCCGCGCCACGCCGCAGATCATCTCGCGCCCCGTGCCGGGAAGGATCTCCCAGAAGAGGCTCGCGTCCACCAGACGCGCGATCACCTGGCGCACGTCGTAGGGCATCCGATGGTCCGCGGGAAAGATCGCGTCGATCTCCGATGGGGCGAAGCGCGGCGGCTCGGGCGCCGCATCGCGGCGGTAGTAGGGGGCTGCGGAGCCGGGGAGCTTCCCGACTTCCGCGCGGATGGCGTCCACACAGGCGTCGTCGTCCGGCACCCGGTGGTCGGCGCACGCGGAGAGGTGCACATGCACGTCAGGGCCGCCGATGGTGAGCGACGTGATCTTCTGCGCCTTGCCCCCCTTCACCAGCGCCGCGCCGGCGATGACCATGTAGGCCTGCTCGGTCATGTAGACCACGTCGCTGATGATTGGCATGTAGCCGCCGCCGGCGATGCAGTCTCCCAGGACCCCCGCGATCTGTGGCACGCCGGCGTCCGAGAGGCGCGCGTTCATCTTGAAGATGGCCCCCGCGCCGGTCCTGCCGGGGAAGGTGTGCGACTGCTCCGGCAGGAACAGACCGCTGCAGTCCACCAGATAGACGACCGGCACGCGCAGCCGCAGCGCGATCTCCTGCGCCCGCTGGATCTTCTCGGGGGTACGCGGCCACCAGGAGCCCGAGGCGACCGTGTTGTCGTTGGCGATGACGATGACCCAGCGCCCACCGACGCGCGCGAAGGCCGTGACCACGCCGGCCCCGGGGGATGTCTGCTCCTTCTCGCCGAAGGTGACGCCATGGTTCACGAGCGTCCCGACGGGGAGCACGTGCGCGTCCGGGTCGCGCAGCCGGTCGATCCGCTCCCAGGTCGTGAGGCGCCCTTTCTCGTGGACGCGCGCGACGTACTCCTTCCCCCAGCCGGCGCGCACCGCAGCGCGCTTCTCCGTCAGCGCCGCGTTGAGCGCCGTCATCGCGGAAGCGTTCTGCCGGGCGGATGCGGCATCGAGCACAGCGTCGATGGGCTCGCCGATCGGCTCCAGGATCACCTTGGCCATCACACCCCCTGCATGATCGAAGACAGGATCGTCACGTCGTAAGCGCCGGACAGGAACGTCGGGTCCTTCAGCACCCTCAGGTGCAGGGGGAGGGTCGTCTTGATCCCCTCGATCCGCGTCGCCTCCAGCGCGCGGACCGCCGCCGCGATGGCCCCTGCCCGGTCGGGGGCGCTCACGATCATCTTGGCGATGAGCGAATCGTACCAGGGGGGCACGTCGTAGGGAGCCGAGCCTGCCGCGCCGTCCGCCGTGGCGTTCAAGTGCGTCTCGAGACGAACTCCCCTCGCGGCGACGGGCGCCGTGAAGCGCGTGATCGTCCCGGGCGAAGGACGAAAGCCGGCATCGGGGTCCTCGGCGTTGAGCCTGAACTCCAGAGCGTGACCCTTGATCTGGATCTGATCCTGGGCGATCGAGAGCCGCTCGTTGGCGGCGATCCGGATCTGCTCCTTGACGATGTCGATGCCGGTGACCTCCTCCGTCACCGGATGCTCCACCTGAAGCCGCGTGTTCATCTCCATGAAGTAGAGGTTCCCCGAAGGCTCGCGCAGGAACTCCACCGTCCCGGCGTTCACATAGCCCAGCCCGGCCAGCGCGGCCGCCGTGCTGGCGCCGATCGCGCGTCGCGTCGCGGGGTCCATCGCGGGGGAGGGGGACTCCTCGATCAGCTTCTGGTGATGGCGCTGCACGGAGCATTCGCGCTCCCCCAGGTGGACCGCGTTGCCCCACGCATCCGCGAGGATCTGGAACTCGATGTGCCGCCCCCCGACGATGGCCTTCTCGACGTAGAGGTCCGGATTGCCGAACGCGCTCGCCGCCTCGCCGGAGGCGAGGGGGAAGTTGCGCTTGAGCGCGCCCTCGTCCTCGCACTGCCGCATCCCCTTGCCCCCGCCGCCGGCCGTCGCCTTGAGAAAGACGGGGTAGCCGACCTTGTCCGCGATCCTCGCCGCCTCACCCACGTCCGCGACCAGGCCGTCGGAGCCGGGGATCGTCTCGACACCGGCGCGCCTCATCGTGCGCCGCGCCTCGACCTTGTCTCCCATCGTGCGGATGAGCCGCGGCGGCGGGCCGATGAAGGTCAGGCTCTGCGAAGCGCAGCGCGCGGCGAACAGCGCGTTCTCGGCGAGGAAGCCGTAGCCCGGATGCACGGCCTGGCACTCGGTCTGCTCGGCCGCCTGGAGCACGGCGTCCATGTCGAGATACGAGCGCGCGGCCTGCGGGGGACCGAGGCAGATGCGGCGGTCGGCCAGCGTGAGATGGGGCGAGCCTTCGTCGGCCGTGCTGTGCACCGCCACGGTCTCGATCCCCATCTCCCGGCATGCCCGGAGGATGCGCGCGGCGATCTCGCCCCTGTTGGCGACGAGGACTCGGCGGAACATGCGGGGCATTCTATATAATGATGCCCTTCCACGTGAGGGGACTCCCGAGCGTGAGCGCAACGCCCGCTCGGAAATTGCGATGATCCGGATCGCCAACGGCCAGGGATTCTGGGGAGACTCGGTCGACGCGCCGGCGCGCCTGGCGCGCGAGGGGCCGCTCGACTACCTCACCCTCGACTATCTGGCCGAAGTCACGATGTCGATCATGCAGAAGCTGAAGCGGCGCGACCCGACCGCCGGCTACGCCACCGACTTCGTCGATCTCATGCGGCGCATCCTCCCCGATCTCGTCGAGAAGGACATCCGCGTGGTGGCCAACGCCGGCGGCGTCAACCCGCAGGCCTGCCTGCGGGCCGTGCTCGACGCGGCGCGGAACGCGGGGGTGAGAGGACTGCGGGTCGGCGTGGTACTGGGCGACGACATCCTGGATCGCCTCGGGCCCTTGCTTGCGGAGGGGGTCACCCTCGCCAACATGGACGATGGCCGGCCCCTGTCGGTGATCCGCGACCGCGTCCTCGCCGCCAACGTCTACATCTCGTCGTTCCCCATCGCCCAGGCGCTCCAGATGGGAGCGCGGATCGTCCTGACCGGACGCTGCACCGATCCCGGGCTTGTCGTGGGGCCGATGATCCACGAGCTGGGGCTCGCGCCGGACGATTGCGACCGGCTCGCCGCCGGCACGGTGGCCGGCCACATCATCGAGTGCGGCGCGCAGTGCACGGGAGGGAACTTCAGCCGGTGGTGGGAGGTGAAAGGCTGGGATCACCTGGGCTATCCGGTCGTGGAGATGTCGGAGGACGGCACCTTCGTCGTGACGAAGCACGAAGGGACCGGCGGTCTGGTCACGGTGGATACCGTGGCCGAGCAGCTCCTCTACGAGATGGGGGATCCGAAGGGGTACATCACGCCGGACGTCGTCGCGGACTTTACCAGCATCCGCCTCGATCAGGACGGTCCCGATCGCGTGAAGGTGAGCGACGTGCGGGGGCGCCCGGCCACCGACACCTGCAAAGTCTCCATCGCCTACCTCGCGGGGTACAGCGCCACCGGGCAGCTCACGGTCAGCGGCCCGCAGGCGGTGGAAAAGGCGCGCGTCGCGGCCGACGCCTTGTGGGGGCGTCTGGAGCGCGCGGGGATGAAATACGAAGAGACGCGGACAGAGCTTCTGGGCGCGGGTGTCGTGCACGGCGCCATCGCGCCTCCCACCGCTCAGCCCGTGGAGGTGATCCTGCGCGTGGGAGTGAAAGACTCCGACAAGAACAACGTCGAGCGCTTCGGGCGCGAGATCGCCCCGCTGGTGACGTCGGGCCCGCCGGGGATCACCGGATTTGCGGGAGGCCGGCCGCGCGCCTCGGAGGTGATCGCCTTCTGGCCCGCGTTGATCCCCAAGGAGCTGGTGAAAACCGAGGTCCGGGTCGAGGAGGTGTGACCATGAAGCGGATCCCGCTCTACCGGATGGCTCATGCGCGATCGGGGGACAAGGGAGACGCGAGCAACGTGGGGCTGATCGCCTACGATGACGAGGGCTTCAGGATCATCAGGTCGGAGGTGACGGCGGCGCGCGTGAAGACGCACTTCGGCGGCATCGTGCGCGGCAACGTCGATCGCTACGAGGTCGCCAACCTGCGTGCGCTGAACTTCATCCTCCACGACGCGCTCGGGGGTGGCGGCAGCGCCAGCCTCTGGACCGACGCGCAGGGGAAGACGCACGGGATGGCCCTGCTGCGGATGGAGATTGACGTCCCCGACGACTACAGGCTGCCGAAGATCGCGGGGGGCGGCCCGGCGGACTATCCGGGGCCGGGCGCGGGGGGACGGCCCGCATGAGCGCGCCCGCGCTGACCCACGTGCGGATTGAATCCGCGGGTCACTTCGCCACACTCACGCTGGATCGCCCGCCGGTCAACGCGCTGGGGCGGGCGCTCGTGGAGGATCTCGGGCGCGCCTGCGCGTGGCTCAAGTCGCTGCCGGCCACCGAGGCGCCGCGCGCTGTCATCCTGGCCGCGTCGGGGAAGTGCTTCTGCGCCGGAGCCGATCTCAAGGAGCGCCAGACGATGACAGTGGATGACGTGGCGCGGTGGGTCCCCTTTCTTTCCGGAACCTTCACCAGAGTCGCCGCGCTTCCGATGCCGACGATCGCCGTAGTGGCCGGTGTGGCGGCCGGCGGCGGCATGGAGCTGGCCCTCGCGTGCGATCTGCGCGTCGCCGAGGAGCAGGCCCAGCTCGGCCTGAGAGAGACGGCGCTGGCGATCATCCCCGGCGCCGGCGGCACGCAGAGACTTCCGCGGTTGATCGGCCCCGCGCGTGCCAAGCGATGGATCTTCACGGCGCGGATGCACACGGCGGCCGAGGCGCTGGCCGACGGCGCCGTGGATCAGGTCGTCCCCCCGGGGCAGGGGATGGAGGCCGCGCGGACGCTCGCTCAGGCCATCGCAGCCAACGGTCCTGTCGCCATCCGTCTCGCCAAGCGGGCCATCGACGGCGAGGATTCCGCGATGGCAGCGGCACTGGATCATGAGCGGCGCTGCTACGAGGGGGTGCTGCCGACCGAGGATCGCAAAGAGGCGCTCGCCGCGTTCGTCGAGAAACGCGAGCCCAGCTTCAAAGGGCGCTGAGGTCCTCTTGCCCCGACTTCCACGTTGTTCGGGTGCCTCACTGGCTGCCGGTTTTCTCTGGTCCGTTTTTTGCGCAGCGATGCCCTGCGTCGCCGCCGAGACGACGACACCCTCTCAGGATGCCGGCGAAGCCTCGGTGAGGATCGCCGGCGCCGTGCGCGCCACATCGGCGATCACGGTAGACGGCACGCTGGATGAGCCGGCCTGGGCCGACACCGTGGCAATCACCGACTTCGTGCAGCGCTTCCCGGCTGAAGGAGAGCCGGCGAGTCAGGCCACGTCGGTCAGGATCCTCTACGACGACGAGACCCTCCACATCGGCGCGATGCTCTACGACGCGGAGCCGGACAAGATCATCGCCCTCGAGCTGAAGGAGGACGGGGAGCTGGACGCGGACGACGTGTTCGGCATCATGATCGACACTTTTCACGACCGCCGGAACGCCTTCTACTTCGAGACCAATCCCAATGGCGCGCGCGGCGACGCGCTGGTCTACGACGAGGGGCGGACCGTCTCTTTCGACTGGGACGGGATCTGGGAGGTCGCGGCCCAGCGGACCGCCGACGGATGGAGCCTGGAGATCGCCATCCCGTTCCGGACCCTCAACTTCAATCCCGAGAGAGTGAATCCCTGGGGACTCCAGATCTGGAGGGGAATCCGGCGCAACGCGGAGGATGTCTTCTGGGCTCCCGTCCCCCGCAACGAGGATCTCTGGCGTATCTCGCGGTCCGGAGAGCTGCACGGGCTGGAAGGGATAAGGCAGGGGAGCCGCGGCACGCTCAAGCCCTACGGGCTGGGCAGGAGGAGCGAGCTCCCCACGCTCGGCCAGGAGGATACCGACGAGACGGGGGACATCGGGCTCGACGCGCGCTACAGCATCACGCCGAACCTGGTCGGAGTCCTCACCTACAACACCGACTTCGCGGAGACCGAAGTGGATCTCCAGCAGGTGAACATCACGCGCTTTCCGCTGTTCTTTCCCGAGAAGCGCGAGTTCTTCCTCGAATCGACCGGGTTCTTCGACTTCGGCTTCAACCCTCCGGGAGCCCCCAACGGGCCGGGGCCGATACCCTTCTTCAGCCGCCGCGTCGGCCTGGCGGAAGGCTCCGACCTTCCGATCCCGATCCAGGGGGGCGTCAAGATGGTGGGACGCATGGGGCGCTACAACCTGGGCGCTCTCTCCATCAACGCCGACGAGGACGGCGGCATCCCGCAGACCAACTTCTCCGCGCTGCGCGTGAGCCGCGACATCATGACGCGATCCAACTGGGGAGTCGTTGGCGTCAGTGTGGAGCCCGCGGGATCGGACTTCGATCCCAACGGCGATCTGCAGGACGAGCACTCGAACCGCACGTATGGAGCCGACGTGAATTTCTCGGTCCTGGAGAACCTCAAGTTCGGCGGTTCGTTCCTTCAGACCGACACGCCGGAGACCACCGAGGGGGACGGCGCGGGTCACGTCTACACGAACTGGAGCAATGCGGCGTGGCGCGCGGAGGCCAACTACCGTGACATCGGAGAAGACTTCAATCCCGAGGCCGGCTTCGTCGCGCGCACCGGCATCGAGAACACGGAGACGGCGCTGGGCTGGAGCTGGCGTTCGGACACGGCCCTGGTGCGCCAGGTCGAGCCGCACATGCGGCTCAACTACACGACCGACCAGGATCACGAGCTGGCCACGCGCCGCCAGCACTGGGCGACGACGTTCGAGATGCGCGACAGCTCCTCCGTCGAGATCGCGTGGAACCCGGCCTTCGATCGGCTGGACGAGACATTCGTCCTCGATGAGGAGGACATGGTGGAGGTGCGCCCCGGCGAGTACTCGATGGACACCTACTTCGTGCACTGGGAAGGGGACGAGAGTCGCCTGCTCTCCGCGTCGATCTTCTACGAGTGGGGCGATTTCTTCGACGGAGACATCAGCTCCCTGGATCTTGGCGTGGTGGCGCGCCTGTCGAAGTACCTGCGCGCCAGCCTCTCGCTCAACCAGACCGCCATCGACCTCCCCGCCAGGGCGGATGACGCCGCCGACCCGAACGACACGTCGCTGCCGGCGTCCGAGTTCGACTTCACGCTGATCCAGGGGCAGATCGGCGCGCGCTTCACCACGACCCTCTTTCTCGACGCCCTGCTGCAGTACAACACCGACATCGAGGACTTCTCGTCCGACCTGCGCCTGAACTGGAAGTACCGCCCCGGCTCCGACATCTACGTCGTCTACCGAGAGCGCCGCGACATCGAGGGCGAGACCACCGACCTGACCGACCGCGTCTTCACCGTCAAGTGGACCTACCAGCTCGCGTTCTGAAGACCGGACGCCATCCCATCGCTCCAGCGACGCTCGGCGCTGCGCGCCCGATTTGACACAACACCGGCGTGCGATTTATAGTCGATCCCATTAGTTGAGATTGAGTCGCAGTCTAATCACGGCCGCGCGCGCGGCCGCTCGGAACATCCGGTGAAAAGGGAGATGAATGCGAAGAGGGAGAATCAGCGGCATCATTATGGCCGCATCGATCGGCATGGCAGTGCTCGCGCCCGTCGGCGCCGAAGAGGCTGTTCATGACATGAACGCCGGGGCCGCGCCGACGAGCATGGTGAGCCGCTCCCGCCACATGATGGGGACGCGTTGCGAGGGGACGGTGGTGACGGGGGTTGGAACCGGTGTCCCGACCGACACAGCGGGCATCGCCGCGCTCGAGGCCGCGTTCGATGAGATCGCGCGGCTCGAATCAATCCTGAGCGACTGGCGCGACGACAGCGAGCTGAGCCGGCTCAGGGGCCGCGCCGACCGGGGCCCGGTGACGTGCTCCCAGGACCTTTTCCGGTTCCTCGAGGAGTCGGTCACCATGTCGCGGCGCTCGCAAGGGGCTTTCGATATCACCGTAGCGCCGCTCATCTCGGTCTGGGACATGCGCGGAGCCGGTCGCGTGGCCAGCCAGCGCGAGATCGAGGAAGCGCTGGCGCGCGTCGGCTCGGAGCATCTCCTCCTCTCCGCCGCCGATCGCAGCGTCCGCTTCGGCGTTTCCGGGATGGCCCTCGACCCGGGGGCCATCGGGAAGGGATACGCGCTCGACGCGGCCGAACGTGTGCTTCGTTCACGCGGTGTCGGCGCCGCGCTGATCGATTTCGGTGGGCAGATCCTGGCCATCGGCGCCCCATCCGGCCAGACCGGCTGGGAGATTGATGTGGCTCACCCGGACGACCGCCAGCGCGGCGTCCTCACCCTCAGCATCCGTGACGCTTCGGTTTCGACTTCGGGGAACTCCGAGCGGCCCCTGAAGGTCGCCGGCAGGGACATCGGCCACATCATCGACCCGCGCACCGGCCAGCCCATCGCCACGCGGGACAGTGCGACGGTCATCGCCCCCACGGGGACCGAAGCGGACGCCGCTTCGACGGCGGTGCTGGTCATGGGGCGGGAAGCCGGGCTCGGCTGGGCGGCGTCGCAGACGGGACTGGGCGCCGTATGGGTCGGTGCGGCGGAGGACGGCACGCCGCGGACGCTCAGCACGCCAGGCTTCGAAAGGTGGCTCTCGACTCCACCACAAGCGGCTCGCGCCGATGACTTCGGCTCCGTCGTCGTTCACGCGCGTCGCCTCCCGGCCGCGCCGCCGCCAGACGACGCTGCGACGATCGCGGCTCTCGAGCGCCGCGTGGCCGACCTCGAAGCGGCGTTGAAGGCCCTCCACGAGTCATCCCCCGACGCGGAGGAGCTGAAGCGCCGCATCGACATGCTGGCCGAGGAGCTGGCGAAGGCCCGCATGGGCCAGGCCGCGGCACCTCGTGAGCTGAAGTCAATCCACGGCCTCGGCCTCGGGGCCTCCAAGGTGTACGAGTCGGATCAGGGGATCAGCCTCGGCGGCTACGGAGAAGCGCTCTACCAGGACTTCGACGCCGAGCAAGACGACGGCGAGCGCTCCGGAGCGACGAGCGAGGCGGACATGCTTCGGGCCGTGGTGTACCTCGGCTACAAGTTCACCGACAGCATCCTCTTCAACTCGGAGGTCGAATACGAGCACGCCACGACCGACGAGGCCGGCGAGGTGTCCGTCGAGTTCGCCACGCTCGACTTTCTTCTCCACGACGCGGCCGCTATCCGCGCCGGGCTCGTCCTGATGCCGATAGGATTCGTCAACGAGCTGCACGAGCCCCCCATTTTCCTCGGGGCGCGCCGTCCCGACGTCGAGCGCTTCGTGATCCCGACGACGTGGAGCGAGCCCGGCGTCGGCCTTTTCGGCGACGCGGGTCCGTTCTCGTACCGCGCCTACGTCGTCACCGGTCTCAACGCGGCGGAATTCACGGCCGACACGGGGGTGAGAGGCGGTCGCCAGCAGGGATCCGAGGCCGCCGCGCGCGACCTGGCCTTCACCGCCCGCGTCGACTACCAGGGAGTCCCGGGCTTGTTGATCGGCGGCTCTTTCTACCAGGGCGACTCGGGACAGGGCGCGGAGGACCCGGTGACGATGGAGGTCATCGACGGAACCGTGACCCTCTTCGAGGCCCACGCCGAGCTGAACGTGCGCGGGCTGAACGTGCGTGGCCTCTGGACGGACATGGACATCGACGATGCGGATTCGATCAGCGCGCTCACGGGGGAAACCATCGGGAGCCGGCTGACAGGGTGGTACGGTCAGGTGGGATACGACGTTCTGTCTCATTTCGCGGAGAGGACGCGCCAGGCCGTCATCCCGTTCGTACGGTACGAGCGTTACGACACGCAGGACGAGGTAGCGGATGGTTTCGTCACGACCGGCACGAACGACGTGAAGGTGGTCACGTTCGGCGCAGCGTGGAAGCCGATCCCCCAGCTCGCCATCAAGGTGGACGTGCAGAACATCGATCGGTCGGACGGGACGGGAACGGATCAATTCAATGCGGCCATCGGATATGTCTTCTAGGGTTCGCCGGCCGCTGCGCGTTGCGTTCCTCGTGGCATCGCTGGCGGCGCTCCCTTGTCCGGCCAGCGCGACGGTCCACATGACGCAGGAGGAGGCCCTCGAGACGGCTTTCCCCGGGCAGGTCGCCGCGCACCGCACGGCGTTCCTTACCGAGGCAGAGGCCGCCGCGGTAGCGTCCGACTGCGGTTCCGATCTCCCGGCCAGGATCGTGAACTGGTACGAGGCGGGTGGGCGTACGGCCTGGTTCGACACGCATCTCGTACGCACGCTGGCGGAGACGATCATGATCGTCGTGGGTCAGGACGGGCGCGTCGAGCGCATCGACATCCTGTCGTTCGACGAGCCGGATGAGTACCGTCCCCCCCAGGCCTTCCTGGCGCAGTTGAAGGGGCGCAGGCTCGACGACGAGCTGTCCTTGCGGCGCGGCGTCCGGCCGATCACCGGAGCCTCGCTGTCGGGGCGGGCCGTCGTCGATGCGACGCGGCGCGTGCTGGCCCTGCACCGACGGCTCGTTCTCGCTCCGGCCCAGAAAAAGGATGGGACGCCCGAGGGAGGGAAGGAGAAGAAACCCTGAACGCCGTGGAACGATGGGCCACAAATCTCTCGACACTCCTCGTGGGTCTCTCGGGGCTCGTCTATGCCGCGATGAAGTACCTCATGACCAGCGCCGATCCCTTCTCCGTCGTGAATCACCCCCTTCAGCCGTGGCTGCTCGATGTTCACGTCCTCTCAGGGCCGGTCATGATCTTCGCGGTCGGCTGGATCGCGCGCGACCACATCCTGGCCAAGATTCGCGCACGCAACGGCAACGGCTCCAGGGGACGGGGCACAGGGCTCCTCGCGGTCGTCTGCCTGCTGCCGATGGTGGCGACGGGGTACCTGATCCAGGTGTTCACGGACGAAACAGCGCGCGCCGTCTGCGTCTGGACCCACCTCATCACGGGCTCTCTCTACCTGTTGGTTTTCGTCGCCCACGTCGTCGTCTCCCGAGTGTTGTCCTCACGGCGCCGGGTGAAGGTGGCCGCCGACGGGGCTCACGATCGGGCGGCCCTGCAGCGGGTGGGTTGGCCCTCTACTTCGGCTACGCCACGCGGGCCATCATGACGAGGCTGCCGCTCGCGCACCCGTAGCTGCGGCTTGATCGCATTTTCGGCCGCCGGCTCCGTCCTCCGTCGTCGTGACGTGCGTTCCGGGAATGATAGAATTCCGCTTTCGTCACCACTCCGGAAGCGGCGCCTGCGATGTCCCTGCGCGATCTTCCGGTTCAGTACGCTGCATCGCGGCTGGAACGGCGGAGAGTCGCCCGGATCATGCAGATCTTCCATCCGAGCACCAACACGATCGCGCGCGCCAGCATTTTCGGCGCGCTCTTCTTCGTCGCCGGCGGGCTCTGGACGATCCAGGCGATCAACCGATCCTCGTGGGTGACGCAGGCCCAGGTGGCGCGCGAGCAGCCGGTCCCCTTCAGCCACGCCCATCACGTCGGGGGCATCGGCATCGACTGCCGCTACTGTCACGCGTCGGTGGAAACCTCGGCCGTCGCGGGGATCCCTCCGACGGCCACGTGCATGAACTGCCACAGCCAACTCTTCAACGACAGCCCCACGCTCGAGCCGGTGCGCGCGAGTTTCCGTTCGGGGGCGTCGATCCTGTGGACGCGGGTCCACGATCTCCCTGACTTCGTCTATTTCGACCACAGCATCCACGTGAGCAAAGGGGTCGCGTGCGTGACCTGCCACGGACGGGTCGATGAGATGCCGCTGATGTGGCAGACCGAATCGCTGGCGATGGAATGGTGCGTCGATTGCCACCGGGACCCGGAGCCACATCTCGGGCCGCGCGACGCCATCACGGCGATGATGCGACGCCCCGTGCCGGGCGAGGGACGCCTGCTGGCTGGCGCGCTGCATGTCAGAACCAGGACCGACTGCTCGACATGTCATCGCTGAGGAGGAACGCCCCGTGCCGCGGCAGGAGATGACGGAGCTGGCCAGGCGCCTCACGGGCGCGACGGGACGGCGCTACTGGAGGAGTCTCCAGGAGCTGGCGGAGACCCCCGAGTTCGCGGAGGCGCTGGCGCGCGAGTTCCCATCGCAGGCCGCGGAGTTCAACGACCCGAAGGGGCGGCGCCACTTCCTCTCGATCATGGGAGCCTCGCTCGCTCTCGCCGGGCTGACCGCCTGCACGCGCCAGCCGAAAGAGACGATCGCTCCCTTCGTCAAGGCTCCGGAAGACGTCGTGCCGGGACAGCCGCTGCACTACGCCACCGCGCTGACGCTGTCGGGCATCGCGACCGGAGCGCTGGTGGAGACGCATGAAGGGCGTCCCACCAAGGTCGAAGGGAACCCCGAGCACACTTCAAGCCTCGGCGCGACCGACGTCTTCATGCAGGCGGCTGTGCTGGGTCTGTACGACCCCGATCGGTCGCGCACGCTGACGCACCAGGGACGCATCAGGCCGCGCGCCGACCTCTTCGCGATGCTGCGCGACGCGGCGAAAGGGCTTGCCGCAAGCGGTGGCGCCGGGCTGCGCGTGCTCACGGAGACCGTGTCGTCGCCGACGCTCGCTTTGCTGCTCGAGGAGCTGCTGGCGCGCTTCCCCGCGGCGGAGTGGCATCAGTACGAGCCGGCCAGCCGCGACGGCGTCCACGGCGGGATGATAGGAGCCTTCGGCGAGCCGCTCGCCCCTCTCTACAGGCTGGGGGAGGCCGATGCAATCCTGTCGCTCGACGCCGACTTCCTCACCCCCGGGGCCGGGGGGCCGGGGGCGCTCGCCGCCATCCGCGCGTTCGCGCGGCGCCGCAATCCCGACGGCGACTTTGGCATGAACCGGCTCTATGCCGTCGAGTCCATGCCCAGCAACACGGGGGCCATGGCCGATCATCGCCTGCCGTTGCGCCCGTCGGAGATCGAGCCATTCGCGCTGGCTTTGGCTGCGGCCCTCGACGTGCCGGCGCCGCTGCCGGCAGGTGACAGCGTAAGCGATGCTCACCGTCGCTTCATCGACGCCGTCGCCGCGGACCTGCGCGATCGCGCGCCGCGCGCGCTGGTCGTCGCGGGGGAGCGACAGCCGCCGTCGGTGCACGCGATCGCGGCCGCCATCAACGAGCGGCTCGGCGCGCAGGGGACGACCGTCGTCTACATTGCGCCGGCAGCCGCGCGCCCCCAGTTGCAGGCGCAGTCCCTCGGAAGGCTCGTGACCGACATGGAGGCGGGACGCGTCAGCCTCCTGCTGATCCTCGGCGGCAATCCCGTCTACACCGCCCATGCCGACCTGGACTTCCGCGCCGCGATGGAGCGCGTCGCGGTGCGCGTCCATCTCGGCCTCTACCAGGACGAGACCGCCGCTTGGTGCCAGTGGCACGTGCCGCAGGCGCACGAGCTGGAGTCGTGGGGGGACGAGCGTTCCGCCGACGGGACGGTCTCCATCCGGCAGCCGATGATCGAGCCGCTCTACGAGGGCCTCACGTCCTACGAGCTGCTCGACGCGCTGCTGGATCGCGGCGGGCGCGGCGCGCACGCGATCGTCCGCGAGCGATGGAAGGGAGTGCTCCCCGCATCGGAGGACTTCGAGCGCTGGTGGCGCCGTTCCCTTCACGACGGTGTGGTCGCCGGGACCGCCCATGCGCCGCGGCCTGCCGCGCTGCGCGATGACTGGGACATGGCGCTGCGGCGCGCCGACGCGACGGGGGAGACGCGCGACGAAGGGGCGCTCGAGATCGCCTTCTGCACCGACGCCGCGCTGCACGACGGGCGCTTCGCGAACAACGGCTGGCTTCAGGAACTGCCGCGCCCCATGACACGGCTGACCTGGGACAACGCCGTCCTCATGAGCCCGGCAACCGCCGCGCAGCGTGGCTTGAGCCAGGAGGACGTCGTCGCGCTCTCCCTCGACGGGCGCGTGGTGGAGGGGCCGGTCTGGATCGTCCCGGGGCACGCGGATGATTGCGTGACGGTGCATCTCGGCTACGGGCGCACGCGCGCGGGGAGGGTGGGAGACGGCGCGGGGTTCGACGCCTACAAGCTGCGCACGCTGACGCATCCCTGGTTCGCGGCGGGGCTCTCCATGCGCTCGCTCGGCCGCACGAAGCGGCTGGCGTGCACGCAGGAGCACCACGCGACCGAGGAGCGGATGCCGATCCGCCACGCGGATCTCTCGCACTTCGCGACGCACCCCGAGTTCGCGCGCCACGCCTTCCACGAACCGGGGCCCGACGAATCGCTCTATCCGCCGAAGCCGTACGAGGGGCACGCCTGGGGGATGGCGATCGATCTGAACGCCTGCGTCGGGTGCAACGCGTGCGTCACGGGATGCCAGTCGGAGAACAACATCCCCGTGGTGGGGAGAGAGCAGGTCGCGGGGGGACGCGAGATGCACTGGATCCGCGTGGACCGCTACTTCGAGGGAGACGAGAGCAATCCCTCCATCTGGCACCAGCCGGTCCCCTGCATGCACTGCGAGAACGCGCCGTGCGAGCCGGTCTGTCCCGTCGGCGCCACGGTGCATTCCTCCGAAGGGCTCAACGACATGGTCTACAACCGCTGCGTGGGGACGCGGTACTGCGCGAACAACTGTCCCTACAAGGTGCGGCGCTTCAACTTCTTCCTCTATGCGGATCAGAAGACCCCGAGTCTGCGGCTGCTGAACAACCCCGACGTGACGGTGCGCTCGCGCGGCGTGATGGAGAAGTGCACCTACTGCGTGCAGCGGATTAACGCGGCGCGCATCGGCGCTCACCGCGAGGAGCGCGACATCCGCGACGGGGAGGTCGTGACGGCCTGCCAGCAGGCGTGCCCGGCCGAGGCGATCGTCTTCGGCGACCTCAACGATCCGCAGAGCCGCGTGGCGAAGATCAAGGCGGGGCCGCGCGGCTACGCCCTGCTGAGCGAGCTGGGGACGCGTCCACGCACCACCTACCTCGCCGCGCTGCGCAACCCCAACCCCGCGCTGGAGACGTCGTGAGCGCGGCCGGGCAGGGGCAGCCGGCACCGCCCCCGAAGCGCCATCGTCTCATGGGGCGCGAGCACACCATGTCCGGCGTCACCGACAAGATCAGCGCCATCGTCCTGACGCGCCGCACTCGCTCGGGGTGGTACGTCGGCTTCGCCATTGGCTTCTCCCTGGTGCTGCTGCTCTTCTACTCGCTGGGGGTGCTCCTGGTGAAGGGGACGGGGATCTGGGGGATCAACGCGCCGGTGGGGTGGGGCTTCGCGATCATCAACTTCGTCTGGTGGATCGGCATCGGCCACGCCGGGACGCTGATCTCCGCGATCCTGCTGCTGCTGAACCAGGAGTGGCGCACTTCGATCAATCGTTTCGCGGAGGCGATGACGCTCTTTGCGGTGGCGTGCGCCGGGATCTTCCCACTCATTCACATGGGGCGCCCGTGGCTCGCCTACTGGATGTTCCCGTACCCGAACACGATGGGGCTCTGGCCGCAGTTCCGCAGCCCGCTGGTATGGGACGTCTTCGCCGTCTCCACCTACGCCACGGTCTCCCTGATGTTCTGGTACGTGGGGCTGATCCCGGATCTCGCCACGCTGCGCGATCGCGCGGTGAAGATCCCGGCGAAGAAGCTCTACGGGATCCTGGCGATGGGGTGGCGCGGCTCCGCCGCCCACTGGCACCGCTACGAGGTGGCCTACCTGCTCCTCGCGGGGCTCTCGACGCCGCTGGTGCTGTCGGTGCACACCATCGTCAGCTTCGACTTCGCCATGGCGATCATCCCCGGGTGGCACGCGACGATCTTCCCGCCGTACTTCGTCGCCGGCGCGATCTACGCCGGGTTCGCGATGGTCCTGATCCTGGCGATCCCGCTGCGGGCGGTCTACGGGCTTCAGGACTTCATCACGACCAGGCACCTCCAGAACATGGCCAAGGTACTGCTGGCCACGGGGCTGATCGTGGCCTACGGCTACATGACGGAGATCTTCTTCGCGTGGTACAGCGGAAACATCTACGAGGAGGGGATGCTCCGCACGCGCATGTTCGGACCGTACGCGCCGATCTTCTGGTCGCTGATGGTCTGCAACGTCCTCGCCCCGCAGCTCCTCTGGTTCAAGAAGCTGCGGCGCGCGCCCGTGGGTCTCTTCCTGATCGCGCTGGTGGTGAGCGTCGGCATGTGGCTGGAGCGGTTCGTCATCGTCGTGACGAGCCTGCACCGCGACTTTCTGCCGTCGTCGTGGGGGATGTACCGCCCGACCCTCTTCGACTGGACGACTTTCATCGGAACGATAGGGCTCTTCGTCACGCTTCTTTTCCTCTTCATCAGATTCCTCCCCATGATCTCGATCTTCGAGATGCGGACGATCCTCCCCGCGGCGAAGGTGGAGGAGGAGGGAGGGCCGCATGCCTGACGCAGGCCTGTACGGCCTGATGGCCGAGTTCCGCGATCCAGGCGAGGTCGTGACCGCGGCGCGGCGCGCGCATGAGGCGGGCTACCGCCGGATGGACGGCTTCACTCCGTTCCCGATCGAGGAATTGTCCGAGGCGCTCGGGTGGAGGAAGCGCGGGCGGCTCCCGAAGCTCGTGCTGGCCGGCGGGCTGCTCGGCGCGGGGGGCGGGTACCTGCTCCAGTACTGGGTGTCGGTGCATGCCTATCCGATAAACATCGGCGGCAAGCCGCTTCACTCCTGGCCGGCGTTCATCCCGATCACCTTCGAGCTGGGGATCCTTTTCGCGTCGTTCGCCGCCGTGCTCGGGATGCTGGCGTTGAACGGGCTGCCGCGTCCGCATCATCCGGTGTTCAACGCCCACAATTTCGCGCTGGCGTCCACGGATCGGTTCTTCCTGTGCATCGAGGCCTCCGATCCGTTGTTCGACAGAGCAGCGACGCGGCGTTTTCTGGAGAGCCTCAACCCTGCCGAGGTGTCCGACATTGCGCCCTGACCGCGTCCGCATGGGTGTTCTGATCCTGCTCCTCGCCTTCGCCGGGGGTTGCCGGCAGGACATGCACGATCAGCCGCGCTATGACCCGCTCGAAGCGAGCACGTTCTTTGCCGACGGCCGCGCGAGCCGGCCGCCGGTGGAGGGGACCGTCGCCCGCGGGCACCTCAACGAGGACGATCATCTCCATCGGGGGAAGGTCGGGGACGAGTTCGCCGCGACGTTCCCGTTCCCGATCACGATGGATGTGATGGCGCGCGGCCGCGAGCGCTACGACATCTTCTGCGCCCCCTGTCACGACCGGCTTGGGACGGGGCAGGGGATGGTGGTGAAGCGCGGGTTCACGGGGCCCGCGTCATTCCACGAGCAGCGGCTGAAGGACGCCCCCGCGGGCTATCTCTACGACGTCGCCGCCCGGGGCTTCGGGCGGATGTCGGGGTACGCGGCGCAGATTCCCGTCGAGGATCGCTGGGCGATCGTGGCGTACATCCGCGCGTTGCAGGAGACGCGCGCCCCGGCGTCCGATCTTCCCGCGAGCGTGCGTGAGACGCTCGACCGGGAGCTGGCGGGCGCTTCCGGCCACGTCACGGAGGAGGCGCGATGAACGCGGGTGTCGCCATCGACGCAACAGCCCTGCGCCGCGTCCGCCGCCGCGCTCTCGTCGTGGCGGTGCTCGGTCTCATCCTCTACGCCTTCGGCGCGGCCTGGTGGCCGGGACGCGCCTATCACGCGTGGCTGTTCGGCTACATCTTCTGGCTGGGCGTGGCGCTTGGGTGTCTCGCCATCGTCATGATCCAGCACATCACCGGCGGCGCCTGGGGGCTGGCGCTGCGACGCATCCTCGAATCGGGAGCGAGGACCATCCCCGCGATGGCGCTGCTCTTCGTTCCGGTGCTGTTCGGGATGAAAAGGCTCTACCCCTGGGCGCGCCCCGAGCTGGTCGCCGCCAACCCTCTTCTTCAGCACAAGGTCCCCTACCTGAATCCGACGTTCTTCACCGTGCGGGCGGCGATCTACTTCGCCTGCTGGTCGCTGCTGGCCTGGCTGCTGAGCCGCTGGTCGCGCCGGCAGGACGAGACGGGAGACGAGAGGTTCGTCGATCGGTTCCAGAAGCTCAGCGGCGGGGGGCTCCTGGTCTTCGTCCTCACGATGACGTTCGCGTCGGTGGACTGGGTGATGTCGATGGAGCCGTTCTGGTTCTCGACGATCTACGGCGGACTGCTCATGACGGGGTTCGCGGTTTCGGCCTTCTGCTTCGCCGTGGCCGTCGCCATCCTCCTCGCGCGCACCGGGCCCCTTGAGCGCCTGGTCACGCCGAAAGTCCTGCACGATCTCGGCAAGCTCATGTTCGCCTTCGTGATGGTCTGGGCCTACTTCGCCCTGTCGCAGTTCCTGATCATCTGGTACGGGAATCTCCCGGAGGAGATCCCCTGGTACCAGAGACGGCTCCGCGGCGGATGGCAGTGGCTCGGCCTCGTCATCATCCTGTTCCACTTCGCGCTGCCGTTCCTGCTGCTGCTTTCGCGCGGCGTGAAGAGGGACAGTGTGCGCCTCCTGCGGGTGGCCGTTCTGGTCTTCGTGATGCGCCTGGTGGATCTCTACTGGGTGGTCGCCCCCGGGTACTTCCATGACAACACCATGCACTGGCTCGACATGGCGGCGGTGTTCGGGCTGGGAGGGCTCTGGGTGGTCCTGTTCACCACGGAGCTCGCGCGCGTCGCACCGCTGCCGCAACGCGACCCCTATCTCGCGGAGGCCCTCGCCCATGCGAACGAATGAGGGGCGCGGCGGGCCCGGCTACGAGGTGCGCGACGTCAACGCGCGCGGAGTGACGATCCTCGCCGTGGGGTTGTCCGCCATCGTCGTCGTGGCGATGGCGCTGATGGTCGTGCTGTTCGACTGGCTGGCGGCGCACGCGGCCCGGGGCCAGCCGCCGCCGCTCTCCCTGGCCGGCGCTCCGGACGCGCTCCCGCCCGACCCACGCCTGCAGGCCCATCCGGCGCGCGATCTGGCCGCGATGCGCGCGGAAGAGCAGGCAACGCTCGACGGCTACGCGTGGGTCGACCGCGAGGCGGGCATCGTCAGCATCCCGATCCAGGAGGCGATGGAGCGCGTCGTCGCGCGCGGGCTCCCGGTGCGTGACGCGACGGCGCCCGACGCTCAGGGCACAGCGAATGCTGCGGAGGAGCGGCCGTGAGAGGCATGGCGAAGAGCGCGACGGTTCCGGGCATCCTCGTGATGCTCATGATCCCCGTCATCGCCGAAGCGCGCGAGCAGG
>Ga0137432_1000211_pt1 | contig 41142 bp, 36 predicted proteins | sample EasRivERMZT820_2_FD_102337 | JGI IMG/M metagenome (GOLD analysis project Ga0137432, IMG submission 102337) | Soil microbial communities from meander-bound floodplain in the East River, Colorado, USA - East River MetaG ERMZT820_2 | ecosystem: Environmental > Terrestrial > Soil > Floodplain ... | reverse complement strand
GGAGCTGCGGGCGCAGGCCAACGAAGCGCTTGCAGGCGGGGACAAAGTGGGGGCGCTCGCACTCAATCTCCGCAGTATCCAAATCCTGCACAGGCTGGTCGTGCATGTACGGGACCGGCATGGCGATCACGATGAAGTGGCAGATACGGAGATGAATGAAGTAGGGATCTAGGTTTTAGGCAGACGCCAAGACGTATAGACGGCTAGCGGGTTCTGGGAGCGAGTGTGTAGGAAGTCTTTCCTGCCACCTCATACCTAGAACCCGCTAGCCGTCTCGGCGTCTAGACGTCTCCCTCGCCGTCTAGCCGTCTGCCTCCTCCTCGCCTCATATTTATTTCCCCCCTTGCCGGAGACTCTGCGCCTATGCGCGTCTACAAGACTCCCGAAATTCGTAACGTGGCCGTAGTGGGCCACGGCGCGAGCGGCAAGACCTCTCTGGTCGATGCGCTGGCGTTCGTGGCCGGAACAAGCAAACGCCACGGTTCTGTGAAAGATGGAACCGCCCTCACCGATTACACGGCAGACGAAATCGAACGCAAGTACTCCATCAACCTCGCGCTGGCCGTCGCCGAGTGGATGGACACGAAGCTCAACCTGATCGACACGCCGGGTTATCTCGACTTCACAGGCGATGCGCTCGCGGGGGTCTACGCCGCCGACAGTGCCGTCGTCGTGCTCTCCGCGACCGCGGGCGTCGAGGTCGGCACGGAGAAAGTCTGGGACTACTGCGAGCGCCGTGAGCTGCCGCGCATGTTCTTCGTGTCGTTGATGGACAAAGAGCACGCCAACTTCGAGCGCGTGTTCAACCAGATCAAAGACCAGCTGACCTCCAAGGTGATCCCGGTGGAGATCCCGGTCGGCGAAGGCTTTGAGTTCCACGGGATCATCAATCTCTTCTCGAAGAAGGCGCACCTCTACAAGAAGGGCACCAAGGCCGGCGAGTACGAGGAAGTCGACGTGCCCGACGAGTACAAGGACCGGTTCGAGAAGTACTCGCAGGAGCTGATCGAGAGCATCGCCGCGACCGACGACACGCTGCTCGAGCGCTACCTCGGCGGTGAAGAGATCACGCGCGACGAAGCGATCGCCGCGCTGAAGGCCGGCATGGCGAAGAACGAGCTGTTCCCGCTGTTCTGCGGCGCCGCCGAGCTGACGTACGGCACGCGCGCCCTGCTGAACAAGCTCGTCGAGCTGTGCCCGTCGCCGAACGAGCGGCCCCCGGTCGAAGCCCAGAAGTGGGGCAGCGCCGACCGTCTCACACTCAAGCCGGAGGATTCCGGCCCGCTCGCGGCGCAGGTGTTCAAGACCGTTTCCGAGCCGCACGTCGGCGACGTCACGCTGTTCCGGATCTTCTCGGGAACCGTGAAGAACGGCCAGGAAGTCTGGAACGCGCCGCGCGAAGCCTCGGAAAAACTGAACCACCTGTGCGTCGCCGTCGGCAAAGAGCGCATCGAGATTCCCGAGCTGCACGTGGGTGACATCGGCATCGTGGCGAAGCTGCGCGACACGCACACGAACGACACGCTTTCCACGAAGGACAAGGGGCTGGTCCTTCCCAAGATTCCGTTCCCCGAGCCGGTGATCACCGTCGCCGTCGAGGTGAAGCAGCGCGGCGAAGAAGACAAACTGTCGACGGGATTGCACAAGCTCCACGAAGAAGACCCGACGTTTCATCACGAGTACAACGGCGAGCTGGCGCAGACGCTGATCCGCGGGCTGGGCGAGCGACATCTCGAGATCGTCGTCGGGAGACTGGCGCGGAAATTTGGCGTCCATGCACAGACGTCGCGGCCCAAGGTCGCCTACCGCGAGACGTTCCGCGGCAAATCCGAAGGCCAGGGCAAACACAAGAAGCAGACCGGCGGCCGTGGCCAGTACGGGGACTGCTGGATCCGTATCGCGCCGCTGCCGCGCGGCTCAGGCGTGCAGTTCATCGATGAAATCGTGGGTGGGGTGATCCCGCGGCAATACATCCCCGCGGTCGAGCGCGGCGTCGTCGAGGCAGCGCACAAAGGACCCATCGCCGGCTATCCCGTCGTGGACTTCAAAGTGGAGCTGTACGACGGCTCCTACCACGACGTGGACTCGAATGAAATGTCGTTCAAGATGGCGGGGATTCTCGCCTTCAGAAACGTGAGCCCGGGCGCCCGGCCGGTGCTGCTCGAGCCGATCATGGAAGTCGAAGTCTGGACGCCCGACGACTATCAGGGCTCGGTCATGGGAGACCTGTCGTCGCGCCGCGGCCACATTCTCGGCACAGACAAGGACGGCCGGCTGACGAAGGTGAAGGCGCTCGTCCCCGAGGCCGAGCTGGACCGCTACGCCACGACCCTGCATTCGATCACGCACGGACGCGGCACGTACAAGATGAAGTTCCACGTCTATCAGGACGCGCCGCCCGACGTCTCGGCGAAAGTCACGGAGGCGCGGAAGAAGGAGCTCGAGGAAGCGAAGGCGTAGGTGCTCGCCCGCTGGCTGCGCCTGTGGTTCGGTTTCTCCGATCCGGTCGATCGGGGGACGTACTTCAGGCATGGTCTCGGACTGACGGCGTTCAAGTACGGTCTCGACGCGCTGCTGATCTGGCGGTTCGCGGACCGTGTCTGGACGCCGCTCGACTATCTGAACCCACTGCTCCAGGCGCGGCAGGAGCTGCTCCAGGACGGACCCGCCTGGTTATTGCCGCTGCTCATTGCGATGGCGCTGCCATTCCTGTGGATCGGCGTCAGCATGTCGATGCGGCGCGCGATCGATGCCGGCCGCAGTCCCTGGATCGCGCTGCTGTTTTTCGTCCCCGTGATCAACTTCGTGTTGATGGCGATCCTGTCGCTGGCGCCGCCGCTCTCGAAGATGCAATGGCCGGTCGAGCCGCCGCCGCTCGCCATGGACGACCGCATCAAAAGCGCGATGCTCGGTGTGGCCGCGTCCGTCGCCATCACGCTGCTCACCGTCGGCATCGGCGTGTACTTGAGGCGCAGCTACTCCACCGGCTTCTTCCTCGGTGTGCCGTTCACGGTCGGATATATCAGCTCCTACATCTACAACCACGGTCACGCGCGGCCCGCCGGGCAATCGATCCTCCTGGCAATGGGAAGTGTGACGATTGCCGCCGGTTCGCTAGTCATATTCGCGCTGGAAGGCGTGATCTGTATCGCTATGGCGTGGCCGATCGCGCTGGCGGTCGCCTTCCCCGGTGCCGTGCTGGGACGAGTCATGGCCACGCGCGATGTGCGCGCGTCGACGGGTGCGGGGCTGGCCCTGCTCGTGCCGCTGCTCGTCGGCGTGGAACCACGACCCACGCCGCCGTCGCAGGAGGTGCTGACAATCGTTGAGATCGCCGCTCCGCCGGAGATCGTGTGGCGTCACGTCGTGACGTTCCCCGATCTCCCGCCGCCCACGGAATGGCTGTTCCGCGCCGGTGTTGCCGCCCCCACGCGCGCGCGCATCGAGGGACGCGGTGTCGGCGCGATCCGCTACTGCGATTTCACGACCGGCAGCTTCGTCGAACCGATCACCGCATGGGAGGAGAACCGGCTGTTGGCGTTCGACATCACCGCGCAGGCGCCTCCCATGAACGAGGTCACCCCGTACCGGGACGTGCACCCGCCACACCTCGATGGATACTTTCGCGCGACACACGGCGAGTTCCGGCTCATCCCGCTCCCCGGCGGGAGGACGCGACTCGAGGGCCGAACCCGCTACGTTGTCGACATGTTTCCGCAGGTCTATTGGACCGTGCCCGCGCGCGAGATCGTGACTGCGATCCACACGCGGGTGTTGCATCACATCCAAACGCTCGCCGAGGAGGCAGTACGCTGATGAACAGGACGCAGTTGTGGGCCGCAGGAGCCGTGGTCGCCGCAATAGCGGCATGCAAACCGGCCGAAAAGCGGGAGAACAGCGCGGTGAGTGGAACTCCCACGAAAACCGCAACGGTCGCCGGGTTCCAGACACCGGAATCGGTGCTGTGGGATTCCGCGCAGGATGTCTACTTCGTCTCCAACATCAACGGCAGTCCCATCACCAAGGACGGCAACGGCTACATCAGTGTCGTCTCACCGGATGGGACCCTGCGCGACAGCGCGTTCATCAAGGGCCTGAACGCGCCGAAGGGGATGGCGGTCGTGGGCGACACGCTGTGGGTCACCGACATCGACGTCGTGCGCGGGTTCAATGCCCGCACGGATGCTCCGGTGGCGACGATCTCCGTTCCCGGCGCCGTCTTCCTGAACGACATCGCTGCGGCACCGGACGGCTCGCTCTACATCACCGACACCGCGATCCGTTTCGGGGCACAGGGCCCGGAGCACGTCGGCACCGATCAGATCTTCCGGATCGCGCCCGATCGGAAGGTGAGCTCGGCCCTGAAGACCGACAGCCTTGCCCGGCCGAACGGTATTACGTGGGACGCGGCGAACCAGCGGTTCGTCATCGTCTCCTTCGGTGGCGGCACGATCCGCGCTTGGAAGCCGGGCGAAACGACCACGACGCCACTGGGTACCGGCCCCGGCATGTTCGACGGGGTCGAGCTTGCGCACGGCGCGCTGTGGGTCTCAAGCTGGGCGGACTCGTCGGTATATCGGTACGCGGATGGCCAGGGCACGAAGGTCATCAAGGGCGTGCCCAGTCCGGCGGACATCGGCTATGACGCGAAACGGAATCGCGTGTTGATCCCGATCTTCACCGGAAATCGGGTGGAGATTTGGCAGTTACAGTAGGCTCTTGTTGGGTCAGGCAGTGGATCGTGCCGAGGCCCCACACGAGATCCACCGCGTGGATGCCGACGACGGGGCGATCGCGAAACAGCTCCGCCAGGATGCCGAGCGCGATACGGTCGTTGGGGTCATTGAACGTCGGCACGAGCACTGCGGCGTTGGCGATGTAGAAGTTGGCGTAGCTTGCGGGTAGCCTGACGCCATCGAAGGAGAGCGGGGCGGGCATCGGGAGGTCGATCACCTCGATGGCCGCCCCTTTTTCCAGATGCATCCCCTGCAGGCGCTCGCGGTTTTCCGCGAGGGATTTGTAATTCACGTCCTTGGGGTTGTCCTCGCGGCAGACCACGACGGTCGTCGGATTCACGAATCGGCACAGGTCATCCACGTGGCCGTGCGTGTCGTCGCCGGCGATGCCGTTGCCCAGCCACAGCGTATTCGTCACGCCGAGCACGTCGCGGAACACATGTTCGATCTCGTAGCGTGACAGCCCCGGGTTGCGGGTCTGGACAATGGGATCGAGCAGACATTCTTCCGTCGTGATCAGCGTGCCCCGGCCGTTCACGTCGATGCTGCCGCCCTCGAGCACGATCTTTCCATCGATTAGTGGCAGCTTGAGCCGCTTGGCGGCGCGCTCGGGAATCTTGTCGTCCTTTTTCCAGTCTTTGTACTTGGCCCAGGCATTGAAGTGGAACCGCGCGATCGCGAGGCCTTTGTCTTTTCGTACGAAGATCGGGCCGAAGTCGCGGGTCCAGCCGCGATTGGTGGGAAACGGCACAAAGTCGATGCGCGCGAGGTCTACGCCAACCTTCTTGAGGATGCGCGTCGCCTGCGCTTGATGACTCTTGGAATTGACGAGAATGCGCACCGTCTCGCTGCGCGCGAGCCCCCGCGTGATCTCGCCGTACACCCAGGGGATGACCGGGAATTTGCCCGGCCAGTCGGTGGCGTTGTGCGGCCAGCCGATCCAGGTCGCCGCGTGGGGTTCCCACTCTGCGGGTAATCGGTAGTCAGTCATCGGTCGTCAGTTCTTACCGATGACCACCGACAACCGATGACTGATGACCGATGACTCAATCCGTGAGAAACCGATGCTGAATACCGCTATATGCATCGGTCCTGCGATCCCGCAGGAACGGCCAGTTGCGCCGGACTTCCTCGACCCGCGCCACGTCGACATCGGCGATGACGTTCTGTTCCTGCTCGCCGGCTTCGACGACCATCACCCCGAACGGATCGCACACGAACGAGTGACCCCAGAACTCGATGCCGGCGCCCTGGCCACCGAGCTGCTCGAACCCCACGCGATTCACGGCGGCCACCCAGCAGCCGTTCGCGATCGCGTGACTGCGCTGGATCGTTTTCCAGGCGTCGAGCTGCTGCGCGCCATGTTTCGCTTTTTCAGAGGGGTGCCAGCCGATCGCCGTCGGGTACAGCAGGATGTTGGCGCCCTGCAGCGCGGTCAGGCGCGCGCCTTCCGGATACCACTGATCCCAGCACACCAGCGTGCCGATCGGCCCCACCTTCGTGTCGAAGGCGCGGAAGCCGAGGTCGCCGGGCGTGAAGTAGAATTTTTCGTAGTAGGCGGGATCGTCAGGGATATGCATCTTGCGGTAGATGCCCTTCACCTTCCCATCGGCATCGATCACCGCGGCTGTGTTGTGATACAATCCCGCGGCGCGGCGCTCGAATAGCGATGCGATGATGACGGTGCCGAGCTCCTTCGCGACCTTGCCCAGCGCCTCGGTCGTGGGCCCCGGCACCGCTTCCGCGAGATCAAAGAGGTCGTGGTCCTCGCGCTGGCCGATGTACTGCGTGCGAAACAGCTCCGGCAGGCAGACAAGATTCGCGCCCTGCTTGGCGCATTCCCGGATGCGCCCGACGGCCTTGTCGAGATTCGCGGCGGGGTCGTCACTCATGCTCATCTGCACGAGCCCGACCTTGAACCGCAGCGACGTCGCCTTCACCTCAGCTGTCATAGAGGTGAAGAATAGACCGTCAGACGCCTCGGGTCTATCTCAGAATGCCCTGCTCGCCGACAACACGATCGTCGCCTTCGCCACGTCCTGGGTCTCCTGCGATCCCGTAGTGGTGGGCGTGTAGCGGTAGAACCGGCTCTCCGCGTTGGTGCCCACCGCGGCGGCCCCGAGCGTAATGCCGCCAAAGTCGCGCGACAGGCCGACCTTGTAATCCGCATACGACAGTTGCGAATAGTTGCGGACGGACTGGTAGCCGCCGTGTAGCGCCAGATTCACCCCTTCGAAGAGGACAAAGCCGGCGGACAGATCGACGTACCCCGACCCCTTGGTGCTGCCGGTCCCGAGACAATTCGCAGTCTCCGGGGTGCCGTCGCTTGCGATGCCGCAATAACCTCCGATCGTGCTCGTCTTCATGCCGAACAGGTCCGTCAGGGCGTGCCAGTATTTCGCGGAGAACTGCTGGTACCGCACGCCGGCGTAAACCTCGAGCGTGTTGTAGTTATCGCCCGGGTCGATGTTGTAGCGGGCCCCGGGATACCAGTAGTACTGCACGCCCAGGTCCCAACCAAGTCTCGCGTACGTCACGCGGTACCCGCCGTACAGGTCCAGCTCGAGCGACCCTCCATTCAGAAACTGATTGCCGCTGACGTTCGAGCCCCAGGCACCCAGGTACGCCCCGGGGGTCGATGTGTAGTCGAGGCCTCCCTGAATGGCGGGCTGCGTGTAGGTCTGCGACACGCCACGAAAGCGGTAGTCTCCCGCCAGCGTGACATTGCCGGAGAATGGCGTCGATTGTGCGACAGTCAGCGGCAACAGCGCCGCAGCCACGGCCGCGGCGATCATACGGCCGGCTCCGGCGCGGGAACGGGCGCTGCCTCGACGAACGCCTCGACCACCACGCTGCCGCCGAGTGACGTTCCGGTTCCTGCCAGACCGCCCAGATCCGTCCCGAAGTACGCTTCTTCGCCGTGCTGGCTCAGATCGAGCCCGGCGATCTCCTCGGGCACGTCCGCCCGCGCGCCGATCGTCGCCTGGATGAGCGCCAGAATGCCGAGCGTGCCGAGTGCCGCGAGCGCCACGGTCGCCAGCACGGCGAGCAGTTGCACGCCGATTTGCGCGGCGTTTCCCGCGAGGAGTCCGTCGCCGCCGGCGGGGTTCACGATCTTGGTGGCGAACACGCCGGTCAGCAGTGCGCCCGCGATACCCGCCACACCATGGCAGGAGAAGACGTCGAGTGCATCGTCAAGTTTGGTCCGCGACCGAATCTGGATGGCCGTGTAGCTGATGCCCGCGGCGATCGCGCCGATCAGCAGCGCCGCCATTGGAGTGACGTATCCCGCCGCCGGCGTGATGCCGACGAGACCAACTACAAGACCGGTGGCAACGCCGACCGCCGTGATCTTGCCGGTGCGCAGCAGATCGAGTCCCGCCCAGGTCACGAGCGCCGCGGCCGCGGCGGTGTTGGTATTCACGAACGCGAGCGCGGCGAGCCCGTTCGCCGCGAGCGCCGAGCCGGCATTGAAGCCGAACCATCCAAACCACAGCAACCCGGCGCCGAGCAGCACCAGCGGAACGTTGTGCGGCGCGATGGGAACGCGGCGATAATCGCGCCTCGGCCCGAGGAACCACGCCGCGACGAGCGCCGATACGCCCGCGCTGATGTGGACCACGGTGCCGCCCGCGAAGTCCAGCGCTCCCCGCTTGAGCAGCCAGCCGCCGGACCCCCAGACCCAGTGCGCTAGCGGGTCGTAGATCAGCGTCGCCCACAGGACGAGAAACACGATGTACCCGCGAAACCGCATCCGCTCCACGATCGCGCCCGAGATCAGTGCGGGCGTGATAATGGCGAACATGCCCTGGAACATCGCATGGGCCTGGAGCGGGATCGTCGACGAGTACGTCGGATTGGGTTCCAGCCCCACGTTCTGCAGACCGAGCCACGACAGGCCGCCGAGCCATGAATTGCCTGGGCTGAATGCGATCGAGTACCCGACCAGCATCCACTGCACACCCACCACGCCGAGCGCGACCATGCTCATCATCATCGTATTCAGCGCGTTCTTGGGGCGGACCAGGCCGCCGTAGAAGAACGCGAGACCGACGGTCATCAACAGCACGAAAGCGCTCGAAACGAGTACCCAGGCAGTATCGCCCGACGACACCGTGGCTTGTGTCACACAGCACCTCCCATTCCAGCTGCGTTGATCGCCGCGCGTTGGACCGCGTCGGCATTGACGGCGGTTAGAGCGGCGTTGTCTACGTCACCGGTGCGGATCCGAATCACCTGCTCGATCGGCTGCACGAAGATCTTCCCGTCGCCCACCTCGCCGGTGCGGGCGGACGACAGAATCGCCTGCACGCACGGCTCGACGAAGGGCTCGGAGCACACCATCTCGATTTTGACTTTCTCGTGGAATTCCATGACCAGCGCGGTCCCGCGATACTGCTCGAACCGCTCGTGCTCCCCACCGTGCCCGCTGACGCGGCTCAGCGTGATGCCGGTGATCCCCGCCCGGAACAGGGCAGCTTTGACTTCGGGGAGGCGGTCGGGACGAACGATCGTCGTGATGAGCTTCATGCACGGCTCTCCGTCGAGAGGAGTTGAACCACGGATTCGATGGCCGCCGGCGCGAGCGGGCCGGGCGGGGCGACCTTGCGGAAGCGTTGGCGATACGCGTCCCACTGGGCGAGAATCAGCCGCGCGCGGGCGCTGCCGGTCTTGTGGTAGTGCTGCTGGACGAGCTTGCGCAGCGCGCGCTCGTCCATCGAGTTCAGACCCGTGACGGCGACCATCTCGAGGTTGCAGCGCGACTCGAGCACGCCGCGCTCGTCCAGCACGTAGGCGAGACCGTTCGACATGCCGGCCCCGAAGTTCCTGCCGACCGGTCCCAGCACCACGACGACCCCGCCGGTCATGTACTCGCAGCAGTGGTCGCCGGCGCCTTCGATCACGGCCACGACGCCGGAATTGCGGACGGCAAAGCGGTCACCCGCGGCGCCCGCCGCGTACAGCCGGCCGGACGTGGCGCCGTACAGGGCGGTATTCCCGATCACCACTCCTGTGCCATAGCCCGCGCCGCGGAATGGACGAATAACGATTTCGCCCCCACACAGCCCCTTGCCGACGTGATCGTTCGCCTCGCCTTCCAGGTTGAGATGCATGCGCGGAATCGTGAACGCGCCAAAGCTCTGGCCGGCGCTGCCGCGGAACCGGAGCCGGAGGGGCTCGCCCGGGCCCGCGGCGCCGTGCGTGCGCGTCAGCTCGCCCGCGATGCGGGCGCCGACCGTGAGATGGTGATTGCCGATAGCGATGACGCGAGGTGTCGGGTCTGTACGCGCGAGAATCTCCGCGTCCAGCGAGACGATTCCCGGCCGGGCGTTGCGCGCCACCGTGCGCCGCCGCGGCCGCGACGGCTCGGCCGGCGCTTCGAGCAGCGCCGACAGATCGAGCATTTGCGCGCGGGGATGCTCCGGCCGCTCCAGGCGGCGCAGCAGCTCGACCCGCCCGATCAGATCGTCCAGCCGCCGCGCGCCAAGGGAGGCCAAGATGCGGCGCACGTCCTCGGCGATGAACGTGAAGTACGCGATGACCTGTTCGGGCGTCCCTTTGAACTTTGCCCGCAGATCCGGCCGTTGCGTCGCGATGCCGGTGGGGCAGGTGTTGAGGTGGCATTGGCGCGCCATCGCGCAGCCGAGTGCCACGACCGTGGCGGTCCCGAATCCGAATGCTTCGGCACCGAGCAGGGCGGCGATCACGACGTCGCGGCCGGTCCGCAGCCCGCCGTCGGTGCGCACCTCGATGCGCTCCCGCAAGCCGTTGCGCATCAGAATGGCCTGCGTCTCGGCGAGCCCCAGCTCCCACGGAGATCCGGCGTGTTTGATCGAGGACAGCGGCGAGGCACCGGTCCCGCCGTTGTGCCCCGAGATGAGCACATAGTCGGCGTACGCCTTCGCCACGCCTGCGGCGACGGTGCCCACGCCGGCCTCGGCGACGAGCTTGACGCCCACCCGCGCGTTGGGATTGACCTGCTTCAGGTCGTGAATCAGTTGAGCGAGGTCCTCGATCGAATAAATGTCGTGATGCGGCGGCGGTGAGATCAGCGAAATGCCGACAACCGCATGCCGTAACCGCGCGATCAGGTCGGTCACCTTATGCGCCGGCAGTTGACCGCCTTCACCCGGCTTCGAGCCCTGCGCGATCTTGATCTCGAGCTCGTCCGCGCGCACGAGGTAGCTGGTCGTCACACCGAAGCGGCCGGAGGCGACCTGCTTGATTCGGTTGTCGGCGCGGTCACCATCGGCGCGCGTGACGTACGTCGCCGGATCCTCGCCGCCTTCGCCGGAGTTCGAGCGCGCATGGATGCGGTTCATCGCGATCGCGAGCGTGGCGTGCGCTTCCGGAGACAGCGCGCCGAGCGACATCGCGCTCGAGATGAACCGGCGCCGGATGTCTTCCACCGGCTCGACCTCCTCGAGCGCCACCGGCGTCTGCTCGCGGAAGGTCAGCAGGTCGCGCGGACCAGCGGGAGCACGCGCCAGGACGCCATCGGCGAACCCGCCGTACTCGCCGTGCTGCAGCGCGCGCACCAGCGGCGGCGACCAGCCGTGGTCCTCACCGTCGCGGCGATAGCGCACGCGGCCGTGATCGGGCAGCGCAGCCTCGGTGCTCGGCTGGCGCGCGAGCACGTCATCGGCGATTTCCCTGAAACCGACACCACCAATGACCGACGCGGTGCCGGTGAGGCACCACTCGACCACTTCCTTGCCGAGGCCGAGCGCCTCGAAGATCTGCGCGCCGGCGTACGACTGGAGCGTCGAGATGCCCATCTTCGAAAGGATCTTGAGCAGTCCCTTCTCCGCGGCGCTGCGATACTGCACTGCGGAGGACTCGGCATCGCGGAAGCATTGCAGCGCCAGCCAGGGATGCACCGCTTCAGCGCCATACCCGAAGAGGGCCGCCAGATGATGGACGTCCCAGGCGTCACCGGCTTCCGCGACGAGGCCGGTGCGGATGCGCTGGCGCGCGCGCACCAGGCCTTGATGGACCGCGCCGATGGCCAGGAGCATGGGTATCGGGGCTCGGGCCTTGTCGGCGTCTCGATCGCTGATGACGAGGATGCTGGCGCCGCGGCGGACGGCGTTGACCGCGTCCTGGGTGAGCTTCTCGATGGCACGCTGCAACTCATCGGGGCCGGCTGCCGCCTCCCACACCGCGCTCAGTGTCACGAGATCACGCGCACCGGCCCGCCGCAGCGCCGCCATCTCGTCGGCGAGCAGCACCGGATGCTCGATGCGCAGCAACGTCCGCCCGCCCGGGCGCTGCGCCAACAGCGAGCCGCGCCGCCCCAGATACATGACCAGCGACATCACCAGCTCTTCGCGCAGCGGATCGATCGCCGGGTTGGTGACCTGGGCGAAGCGCTGCCGGAGATAGGCGTAGATGCTCTGCGGTACGCGCGACAGCGGGGCGATCGGGGTGTCGTCCCCCATGCTCCAGACTGCGTCCTTACCTTCCGCCGCCATCGGCGCGATCACGAACTTGAGATCCTCGTGACTGTATCCGAACGCGTGCTGGCGCGCGGTGAGCTCGTCCGGCGGAAGCGCCGGACCGAGCGCGGTGACCTCGGTTGGGAGCTGGCGCATCACGCGGGTGGTCCAGCGACGATAGGGCGAGCGCTGCGCCACCTCGAGTTTCGCATCGGCGCTGCGCAGCACGAGATTGCGCAGCGTGTCCACGAGCAGCAGCTCGCCGGGACCGAGACGGCCCGATTCCACGACGTCGGCTGGATCGAGATCCACGACGCCCACTTCCGACGCCGCGACCACGACGTTGTCGCGGGTCACCTTGTAGCGGCAGGGCCGCAGCCCGTTTCGGTCGAGCGCGGAGCCGGCCACCACGCCGTCCGAAAATGCAAGCGCGGCGGGACCGTCCCACGGCTCCATCAGCCCGGCGTGATACTCGTAGAAGCTGCGCAACGCGGGAGGCATGTCGGGGATGCGTTCCCATGCTTCCGGCAGCAGCATCATCAGCGCGTGCACAGGATCGCGGCCTGAGCGGACCAGTAGCTCGAGGGCGTTGTCGAGGCTGGTCGAATCGCTGCCGCCGTCCCAGATCACGGGCTTGAGCAGCTCGACGTCCCTCTCCCACGCGGGTGCGGCGAGCGCCGGCTCGCGCGCCAGCATCGCGTTGCGGTTCCCCCACAGCGTATTGATCTCGCCATTGTGCGCGAGCAGGCGGAACGGCTGAGCCAACGGCCAGCTCGGCAGGGTGTTGGTCGAATAGCGCTGATGGAAGACGGTGATGGCGGTCTCGAACAGCGGCGATTGCAGATCAGCATAGAAGCCGGGCAGCTCGGTCCCGACCAACAAGGCCTTGTAGACCACCGTGCGGCATGACATCGAGCAGACGAACAGCTCGATCCCCGCGGCTGCCGCCCGTCGCTCGATGACCCGGCGCGCGAGATAGAGCCGCCGCTCCCACAGTTGCGCGTTGGCGGGGCCGGAAGGCGGTCCGATGAAGATCTGACGGATGACCGGTTGGTTTGCCGCCGCGAGCGGGCCCAGCACACCTGCGTTCACGGGCACCACGCGCCAACCGAGCACCGACATGCCGAGGCTCACGAGCGCGCTCTCGATCAGGTCGATGGCTTCGTCGGTGCGCTGGGTGGGCAGGAACACCATGCCGAGCGCGACCCGCTCGACCGGCCCCACCCCGAGCAGGCGATGGGGGATCTGGGTCAGGACGCCGGCGCCGTCGCCGGATTTGTCATTCGATGCCGCGCCGCGGTGCGCGAGCCGCGCGACAGCCGTCAACGCCTTCGCGAGGATGTCATGATCGCGGATCCCATCGGCGCGCGCGACGAAGCCGACGCCGCAGGCGTCGCGCTCGCGCCAGGGATCGAGCAAACGAAAAGCCCGCTCCGTCTCGGGAGCGGGCTTGTTGGGTTCTGGGCTTGTCAGCACTATCGGGCCCCGCCGCTCCCTGGAGAAGGTGTGTGCGGATTATTAATCAGCGGGGCGATCGTATGTTTATGCATTTGTTGTCATAAATATGCGAACCAGTTCGAAACTCCGCAAGTGGGTACCGAGGCTCATCGCCCGAACGTGACGTGGGTAATGCGCCCGCCCGGCCCGACTGCCCAGCAGGCATTCCGCGAGATACAGTCGACAGACCAATAGGCTACGCGGCTGAGGCTGGTCCAAGAACGGCCGTCGTTCCCGGTCCAGTCCAGTCCCTTGGGTCCCGCCGCCACGACGTACCCTCGCATATTTGGTACCACGGCGGCGCCGTAGACTGCGCCGCTGAACGTCGGCCTTTTCACGAGCGTCCACGTTGCGCCGCCATCGCTGGTCACCGCCGCCACGCTGTCGCTCGTGTCGTCGGGCTTGAGGAGCCGGCCACCCAGCGCCATGCCGTGCTTCTCGTCGCGAAACGCCAGCGTGGCGACGCCACTGGCCTCGCCGGCGACGATCGGCGTCCTCACGACGGACCAGCGCTGACCGCGATCGTCGGAGCGATAGATTCGTGGCTGGGGCACCGTCCCAAACCATGCCTGTGCGCGGCCCCACACGATGAGACAGGTGCCGCCGGCCGCGGGAGAACCTTCTCCCGGTACTGCGGCCGGCATCCCGTCTTCGGCGACCGCGCTCCAGTGCTCGCCGTCGTCGGTCCGGATCACGATCATCTTGCCGTTTACGGCGTCGCTCACGGCAATGCCATGCGTCGCGTCCCAGAAGCCGAAGCAGTCGTAGAAGGCCGCCGAGTCGCGGTTCTGGAACTGCAGTTGCCAACTCTGCCCGGCGTCGGTGGTCTTGTAGATGCGCGACCGCTCGCCCGGCCCGGCGGCCAGCAAGTACGCTGTGGTGGCGCTCACCGCCTGGATATCGCGAAACTCAAGTGTGGAATCGGGGCCTGTCATCGCACCCGGCACCCAGGTGTGGCCGCCGTCCACCGTGCGGACCCAGGTTGCCCGGTGCCCCGAGACCCAAACCACGCTGTCGTTGACCGCGCTCACCGCTTGCATCAGTGCCGAGGTGTGGCTCTCCTGCTCCGTGATGGCGCCGATCCCCGCGGGAGTGCCACCATCCCGCGAATGGCTCTGGTGGGAGCAGCTCGCGATGAGCATGAGTGGTAGGAAAAAGAGGCGTCGCCTTCGATCCATGTTCCGGCCGTCACCTGACTGTGGAAGTCCATTCAACAGGCAGGTCGTACGCCACTAGCTTGCGCGACCTGCCGGAGCCGTACTCAATACCCAAGACATAATCGGAACCAGCATCTGTAGGGAGGAATCGGCCCGGTAGCATCAGCGTACCTCGCCAGCGCCCCATGTGGTCAAACACGCTCCACTCGCTCGGGGCGAGTGGAACTCGGTTCAACTCACCGTCCCACTGTGCATCCACGAGATGTGGTGTTCTGACCCAGAGCTCACCAGATGTGCTTGCAAGGAATTGTGAGAAGGCGGGGACATACTCGAAGAAGGGATCCGACCGCATCTCTCGCTTCCGAGCCTCGGCTACCGCGCCGGTATCAGTGATCCATCGAGTGCCCCATCCATCGATGTAGGCAACGATGTCGGCGTCGGTCACGGCGACCCGCTGCCAGGAACGAGTGATTACGCTGGTCGTCTCACCGGTCGCGGAGAATGCGGCGATCTCATATTTGTCTCCAAAGCCGTAGTAGAACGTGGAGGCAGCGGACGCGATGACAGCATGCGGAGCGAACCATACTTGACGTGGCTGAGAGTCTTCGAATGCTAAAACCACTCCAGGCAGCGTCCCCAGAACGCGTGTTATCCGCATGTCCGGTCCGACCACGGCAATGGTGATCGAGTCAATCCAACGCGACTGTCCTAGCGCCGGCCTAAGGGGCTGAAGCCGGCCGATGAACGTTTGGCCACCGCTGAGGACCCCGAGCACGATAGGTACTCCGGGCGGGAGATCGCCGCGGACATCGGCAACGTCGAACCGTCGGAGCACCTGGCCATTACCAATGAACACGACTGCTATCGCGCTGGGGCTGCGCGTGGAGTGCCCCGTTAGGGCGACGGTGTCCGCACTCACGCGAAAGAGTTTCTCGGCGCCCACGCCGAGCGGGCCCAAATCGATTGTCGTGATTGGGTTGCCGCCGGCGTCGTAGTAGATCAGACGTTGCGACTCCGCATCCGCAGCTGCGATGCGACCGCTCGGCAGCCGTAGCGCACCAACGATGAGGACTCTCGTGGACGAGTCGCTCCCTGTGAGATCGACTAGAACTCGCCGTTCAGCCGTCCGAAGATCTAAAAGTGGGGCCCGCCATGGCGACGCGCTCCCCTGGCGAGCGGCTTCGATATCACGTAGACGTGTCGCGCAGCCCGCAAAAGCAACGATGAGCGAGGCAGCATGGCAGGTCTTGCTGAACGGGCTTGTGAACATGCGTAGACAGATCGTGTTAGTCGGGAGCAAGCACCAGTCTGGCGTTTTGAGCCAATACTAGCGCGCGGTCTTTTTGGTCTTCCTTACTGGTCTGCCAACCCGTGATTGATACGTGTCGACGAGGGCTTCCATCTCGTTCTGTAGCCAGACCGGCTGCTGCTACCGCCGGATGCGATAAGTCTGCTCGCGCCCGAACGTTCCGCCCGCTGGGCCTTCCAACGTACATCCTGCCGAGTTTCCAAATCTGACGCGGGAAAAGCCCGATGATTTCGTAGACGGAAAGCTTGAGGTCTTGAGGGGATGGGAGAAAGGCACTGCTTCTAATTCTTCCCGTCGACGCCGTAAACTGGCTGTTGGTGGTAAGAAACCTGACTAGGAGATCATCAAAAACAGCCGAACCTTGGGACCGAAAGACGTTACGCCAGGAGAGTTTGCCCCAGATGAAATAAAAGACTTTTGGGAAGGCCATCGACGAGAACCTCCGTCCCACGGATGCGCTTACGACCCCGTAGACCGGCGAACGTTACGATATCCCCTGTGCCAATGCTAATGGAAAAGGCTCTGCCGGGACCTGGCTGCCATTCAAATGCAATTTCACCGTCAGGATCTACGGATACGTCCGGTCCGGACACGCTCGCTGGCAGTGATTGGAGAAGCCATAGGGCGTTTGCCGCCGTCTGTCGACGAACGGGTTGGGCACCGTAGCCGTCCCAATTAACAACGGAGGCTTCCGCTACTGCCACATAGAGTGATCGATGAGCCCCGCGATGCACTTCCTGGATTGAGTACGTCTCGTAAAATGCACCCAGAATATCCACAAAGTGTTTTGTAATGGCTCCCGCGTCAGAACTAACGCCACGCTCGGTTGCGGAACCAAAGAAGCCGCCAGCAGAGATCGGAAAATTGGCAACCGTCACTCGAAAAGCTCCGCAGTTTTGTCAGTTATGTGACTGAAGAATACTCGATTCCTGAACTCATGTAATAACCCAAAAGTCTCGATAATTCTTGGATCATCTGAGCGCCATTCGTTCACCTTATAAACGTCAATATCCATAATCACCGTTGTGAAACGCTCATCAAGAGCGGTTTCTAGCGCTTGGGTAACGTTTCCAGCGATGTCTTGCTGAGGGTCAAAAACGACTACTCTCGTAAGGAAACCAGCGATTGTCTGTGGAAGCTCAGGTGGCACCCTCGGACCAGCGCTTAGATAATCGTCGAAGTCAACCTTCCCCTCAGGGATTCTCATGTGATTGATGCATCTGACTGCCAGTCTTGTCACGACGTCGGGTCGCGCAATGTCAACGAACAACTTCCAGTAGACCAAGGCCTTTGGGAAGAGCTCATCCCAGCTGGTGTATGGAGCCAATCGATTGAATGTGAACCCGTCCGATCTGAATTGCACTACCTCCTTGCCGTCCGCAGACCTAAACAGATAGCCCCGCACTCCAAAGTCTTTGGTTTGGGATGTAGCTATAGCCCCGCTTTTGAACTCCAAAACTGCCTGGATCCCACGCTGTTCCTCCATGGTGGGAAACTGATTCTTGAGTCTTTCTTTTAGAGATTTGAAAACATCGCTTGAGAAATTGGTCGGTAGCTGTACACGGAAATCAAAAATCGCTTCTGTGATCGGCGCATTAGCCAGATGTCGAGCTCTTGCCATGCCTGACCTCGCTCTATAGCGCGCTAAGGTATCCGCTTTGGCTTCGCCTGCAGTGCTTCACAGCCAAGCAGTTTCAGGCAGTCTTTCGGTCTGCTCTTCGACTCCAGGCTCGCGTGACTGAGTATAGCGGTACGTCTTCCCGGCGTAATTGCGGAGGACGACTTCCTTATCGGTGAGCTTCACCACGTACTCGGGGAGCAGCGGAATCTTTCCCCCTCCGCCCGGTGCGTCGATCACGAAGTGCGGCACCGCCAGTCCGGATGTCCAACCCCGCAGCGCCCGGATGATCTCGAGCCCCTTCTCGACGGTCGTGCGGAAATGTTCGGCGCCCGCCACCTGGTCGCACATATAGATGTAGTAGGGGCGGACCCGGGCAACGAGCAGGCGCTGCATCAGCAGCTTCATGACCTCCGGATCGTCATTCACGCCCTTAAGCAGCACCGTCTGGCACCCCAGGGGGATACCGGCGTCGGCGAGCATGCCCAGCGCATTGACCGCGGCGGGGGTCAGCTCGTCGGGGTGGTTGAAGTGCGTGTTGATATAGAAGGGGTGGTATTTCTTGAGGATTGCGCACAGCTCCGGAGTGATGCGCTCCGGCAGATGGCAGGGGACGCGGCTGCCGATCCGCAGCACCTCGAGGTGGGGGATCGACCGTAACCGCTTGCAGATCTCGTCGATACGGCGGTCGGACAGGAGCAGCGGATCACCACCCGACATGATCACATCCCGGATTTCCTTGTGCTCCGCCAGATAGCGGAAGGCGGATTCGAGTTGCGCCATCGGGATCTTCTCAGGGTCGCCCACTTTGCGCCGGCGCGTGCAGAACCGGCAATAGGAGGCGCAGACCGGCGAGACCAGAAACAGCGCCCGGTCGGGATAGCGATGCGTGATGTTGGGGACGGGCGAATTGGCGTCTTCCGCAAGAGAATCGACGATTCCGTCTTGTACTTCCAACTCTTGAACTGTGGGTACGTACTGGCGCCAGATCGGATCGCCGGGCGACTGGATCAGGTCGACCATGGCGGGGGAGATCCGAAACTCGAAATCCTCAGCGGCCTGGCGGAGGCGGGCGATCTCCCCGACGTGCTCCGGGCCGAACCGCTCGGCGAGGGCCTCGAGGGACGCGATGCTTTTCTTACGGAGCAGCTCTTGCCACGTCTCCATTCAGATCCTTGGTATAGACCACCAGGTCGTCGCCGGGGGCGTAATAGGCCGGAATCGTGGCCGTCCTGCTGTATCCGCGCGCCTCGTAGAAGCCCCGCGTCGGCGCGTAGTCGGCGCGCGAGCTCGTCTCGACGACCACCAGCCGTCTGCCATCTGCCATCAGCCTGCGCTCAACCTCGCCAAGTAGCTCGGACCCGATTCCGTGCCCCTGCTCCTTCCGATCGACCACGATCCAGTAGAGATCGCTCGTGCCTTCAGTCCCCGGCGTGTGGCCCCAGCATGCGTACCCGATGAGCCGATCGTCGTCGAACGCGCCGAGGAACTGGTAGTCCTCGTCGCCACCCAGGCTCTCGTCCAGCAGCTCGACCGCGGTCGCGACCTCTTCCTCGCGGAAGAGACCGGTGTCCCGCGTCAGCTGCTCAAGCCGTGCGCGGTGCGCGCGCGCGACGGGGCGCAGCGAGCAGCTCACGCGCGGCCTTCGTGCCTTGAGCTTCACGCAGCGCGACCTCGGCGATGCGCCGGATCAGCTCGGCGTACTCCCAGCCTGCCGCCTTCGCCATGCGCGACAGGCCGGCGTCATCGGTCAGGTCGGGATTGGGATTCACTTCGAGAATCCAGGGCTTGCCGGCGTCGTCGACGCGAATGTCGACGCGCCCGTAGCTCTTGCCTTGCATCGTGCGCCACGCCGTCTCAGCCAGGCGGCACAAACGGTCGGCAAAGCGCTGCGAGATCTGCGCCGGGCACACGGGGCGGCTGCCGAGGTCCTCGAGGGAGCCCACGTGCCATTTGGCCGCGTAGGTGAGGATAGGCCAGGTGCCTTCCGGCATCGTGCTGAAGTCGATCTCGGCGACCGGCAGGGTGCGGTCACCCACGATGCCCACGTTGAACTCGCGGCCCGGGATGTACTGCTGGACCAGCACTTCGTCGAACTGCTCCGTCATGGCCGCGATGCGCGCTTTGAGGCTCTTGCGATCGGTGACCACCGACTGGCGATCGAGTCCGGCGCTCGCATCCTCGGCGGCGGGTTTCACGATGGCGGGGAGGGGGAACTCGTCGTCGATCCTGCCCTGGGCGATCGTCCAGCGTGGGACGGGAAGGCCGGCGCGCTCGAGCAGCGTGTTGGCGACGGCTTTGCGGCGGCACGCCGCGGTGGTCCACGGACCACAGCCGGTATACGCGATGCCCGCGAGCTCCAGGGTGGCGACGACGTGGTCTTCCCAATGCGCCACCCCGCGCACGCCTTCACACAGATTGAACACCAGGTCGGCGCGGCGGCACGCGTTGAACCACCGCATGTCATGACGAGCCGGGACGCGCTGCACTTGATGACTGAGCGACTGGAAGATGGCGGCGATGTCGTCGACCGCCTGCATCACGCCGGCGACGTCCTCGGCGGTCCAGTCCTCGGCGCCGGGATCGTACAGGATGACGACCTTCACGCGGAAATCGCGGTAGGCGCGTCGAGGGGTGCCGCGTGGTGCGCGGCCATCTCACGGCCGGTAATGCGCCGCCACGCGATGCGCACGACCTCCTGAATCAGCTCGTCGTAGGAAAAACCGGCGACCCGCGCCGCCTTGGGGAAACAGGAGTTCATCCGCGGATCGGGAATGATGCCCGGCAGGGGATTGAGCTCGACGACGTTCGGAACACCGAACCGGTCGACCCGCACGTCGATCCGGCACCAGTCACGGCAGCCGAGGGCCCGGTACGCGTCGAGCGCGACCCGCTCGGTCTCGCGGATCAGCGATTCGGGCATACCGGTCGGCGGGCACTGGAAAATCTCGAGCGGATGCTCGCGCGTGTCCCAAATCCACTTCGCTTCGTAGCCGTACACGGGCGGGGCGCCCGCGGGCAGCGTCGCGAAATCGAATGCGACGACCGGGAGGCAGCGCACGTCGCCGTTGTTGCCCAGGATGGCGACGGTGAATTCGGGGCCCGGCAGATAGGTCTCGACCAGGACGGGCTGGTCGTAACGGTCGATGAGGAAAGGCACGCGCTCCGCGAGCTGGGCGGGGGAGTGGCATAAGTTGTTGACGAATACGCCCTTGCCTGACCCCTCCGCGACGGGCTTCACGAACAACGGGTAGGGCAGCGGCATCCGCTCCAGATCGCTGGCGCGCTCGATGACGCGGAACGGCGCGGTCGGCACGCCGCGATACGCGAGGATCTCCTTGGTCCGGCCCTTGTGCAGGGTCAGCGCGAGCGCGAGCGGATCGGAACCTGTGTACGGAATGTTCAGGTACTCGCACAGCGCCGGCACGTGCGACTCGCGGCAGGGTCCGTACAGACCCTCGGCCATGTTGAACACGATGTCGGGGCGGGCGAGCGCCAGTTTTTGCGGGAAGAATTCGTCGGCTTCGAGACGGACGACGCTGCCGAAGAAACTCAGAGCCTGATCGACCGCGTCGATGGTAGACGGGTCATCCCATTCTGCGTACGCGTCCGACGCCGATGCGGCGTCAGGTTTCTCGTTGTATGCGAGACCTATGCGCATTCTGAAATCAGAATACGAAATGATCTCCGGAAGCGCAAGAGAAAAAACTCACACCTTGTGGTAGGTCACGCGCGCCGCGTCCTGTTTGTCGTCGGCGGTGTAGATCTCGAAATCGGAGAACAGCGCGCCCGCTTCTGTCTGCAGCAGTCGCAGGATCGCGATCGCCATCCGCCGAATCTCCAGCTCGGCCCCTTCGCCGCAACGCAGCTCGAGCATCGTACGCCACGCGCGCGCGTTGCCGGAGACGACGATTTTCACTTCGGTCGCGTTGGGGAGCACGCTGCGCGCGGCTTCGCGCGCCATCTTGCGGCGGTGCACCTTGTCGGTCACCCATTCGTAGCGCTGCATCAGTCCCTCGACCGCGCGCACGTACGCCGCCTGCGCGTCCGTGACCTGCTGCTGCCACTCCGCTTCGAGCTTCGCATCGCCCGCAACCGCCGGCGGCAGGACGAAGGCCGCGTGCGACTCGTCCACGTAGCGCTGCGAGATCTGCGAATACCCGAACCCCGCGCGATGCCGCACCAGCTCGTGCGAGCAGGAGCGAGAGATGCCTTCGATCAGCAGCACGTAGACCGCGTGCTCCAGGACCGACCCGTGTCCCTGCTTCTTGATGTTCTCGAGATACTCTGCGGTGGTGCGATTGATCGGATTGTTCTGGCTCATGTAGCACAGCCGGCCCGCGTATTCCGCCAGGCGCTCGCCGTCGCTCGCGTCGCCGCGCCATTTGACGGGCAAGTGCTCGGGTTCGACGAATTGGGGACGGGCCAGGAGCGAGACGCGGGGGGTGCGGAGAACTTCCACGGGGGTCAGCGAGCCAACTGAAGTTTCGATGTAGCCCATGCGGCGTTGCGCTCCACGTCACGGAGTCGGGTGGCGATGTCGTCGGGGATGGCCGCGGCGTCATCGCCGATTTTCAGCGCGGCGAGCGGCGACCAGCCGGTCGCGGGAATGATAACACCCGGATTCAGGATGGTCAGTGGGTCATACGCCCGTTTCACCGCGCGGAACAGATCCATCACTTCGGGGCCGTAGAAGCGCTCCAACACTCCAGCGCGCAGCCGGCCGACACCGTGCTCGCCCGACGGCACACCCCCGAGTCGCAGCAGCAAGGTCGTCACGTCTTCGAAAACTCGCGCGAGCGCCTCGCGCCAGCCGGGGCGCGTGGTGTCCGGCAGCGCATTCACGTGCACGTGTCCGTCGCCGGCATGCCCAAAAATGGCGACCGGGATGCCCGCGCGGTCGGCGGCCGCGCGCAAGCCGGCTACGTAGTCGCCGAGCGCGTGCAGCGGCACACACCCGTCCTCGATGACCTGGAGCGAGCGCTGGGAAAGTGGGAGCCGCGCGAGCGCAGGAGACGCGAGGCGGCGCACACTCCAGAGCTGTTCGAGGCCGCGGCGATCGACGGCGGTCTCCACGTGGGTGACCGCGTGCTTGAGCCCGCGCACGGCATCCCCCACCACTCCGCGGGCCGCGGCTGAGCTCTCCCGCTCGAATTCAACGAGCAGCAGGCCAGCGACCTTCGGAGCCTCCGGGATGAATTGGAGTAGCGTGCTATCGAGCAACTCCAGCGCGGCCGGCTTCAAGGACACGAGATACGGGACCGCTTCCGTCAGCGATTCGAGATCAGGAAAGCCCAGGGCGGCGCCTGCGATGTCCGATGGAATCGCGTCGAGCCGCCAATGCACGGCCGTGATGATCGCGAGCGTGCCCTCGGAGCCTACAAGAAGGTCGACCTCGTCCCCCGTCTCGGCCAAGCGATCCAAGGCATAACCTGAAGAATTCTTGCGTGTCTTGGGGAAGCGCTCGGCGACGAGACGCTTGGCCTCCACGGGCAGATGGTACTTCTCCCCGCTCCCTTCTCCCCGTATTACCGTTCGAACCCCGCCATCCGTCTCGACAACCTCCAGACCCTCCACCCACGTCCTCACACTGCCGTACCTCACCGTGCGCGGGCCCGCGGCGTTTGTGCTGACCATGCCGCCGCAGGTGGCGAAGAGTCCGGACGAGGGATCGGGCGGCAACCGCAGGCCGTACGGCTTGGCGGCTTCGTTGAGCTGGCTCCAGGTCACGGAGGCGCCGGTGCGGGCCGTGCAGGCGTGCTGATCGATGGAGAGGTCCGAGAACCCCGCGCTCAGGTCGAGAATCGTTCCCGACCCCACATTGCCGCCCGGCATCCCACTCCCGGCCCCTCTGGGGGTGAGGGGCGTTCGTGATGTCGCTGCCTGACGTACGACCGCGACGACGTCGTCTACTCCCGCGGGAATCGCTACCGCCTCCGGCACAATCCGGTAGATGCCAGCGCCTTCGGCGTATGCCGCGCGGACACGCGGGTCAGAATTCCACACGTCCCAAACTTGACACCGGCGAACCCCTACGTGAAGCTTCGTTCCCCGTGGCTAAAGCTCAGTTGATTCATATCGAGGTCGACAGAAGGCTCGGCCACGAGTGGGATGAGTGGAACGGTCGGCCTCTCCCCCGCGGCGGCAACTTCTCCGCCGCTCCCGGTCTGTTCTTCAGATTCGCCGCGCTGACCGTGGCTGCTGCGACGGCCGCCGTCGCCCTTCTTCTTTATCTCGTGGGTCCGCGCTTGGGCACATTGTGGGCGCCGTTGCCGCGGGTTCTGTGGATTACGTTGGCCGCGCTGGCCGGCCTCAAGACGCTCTATCTGAGCATGCTCGCTGCGTCCTTCTACAGCGGCCGCAATCTCTTGCCCGAGCGATTGATGGAGCGCGGCCCCTATCTCCAGCTCATGAACTACACGTCGCTGCTCGCGCGGGTTTTTGGGAAGCGCGATTGGGTCGAGCACGCCGCGATCGATGTCTATAACACGCTGGCGGAGCGGCGTGGGCGGCGTGTGGGGAAGGGTGAGCTCCTCGTCCTCATCCCGCGCTGTCTCTCGAAGGAGGCGCTGGACGGCGTCCTGGAGATCGCCGGGCGGTACGAGGTGCCGGTCTTCGTCGCCACACGCGGGCAGCTCGCGCGCCGAGTGATTCGCGAGCGGCGCCCTCGTGCCGTGGTCGCGGTCGCGTGCGAACGGGACATGATGACGGGCCTACGCGACGTCGCCGGCAAGCTCCCCGTGCTCGGCCTGACGATGCAGCTCCCCAACGGGCCGTGTCGCGACGCCTCGATCGATCTCGATCAAATGGAGAAATGGGTTCAGGGGCTCGTCGCCACCCACTCTTAGTAGGTGGTGACTCCAAGTTTGTCTTTCAGTGCTTCGAGCAGCCGCGCCGCACGCTGCTGGCCGGCCGACCCCGGCTCAGCGGCGCGCTCGAGATCGCGCGGCTGGCGGGACGGATCGTCGATGGGGCGGTACACCACTTCGATGGTTACGCGCGACTTGCCCGGCACATCCGGATCCGCCCACAGCCGCAGGCGATGCGTCCCGGCAAACTCACTCGTCTCGAGCCAGGCGTCGCGCTCACTCGCGTACCGTACGCGGATCGTGTCCGCGGCGAGCAGCGCTCGAGCCTCGCGCGTCACGACCGCCGGGACCGCGTTGATCACCGCATGCAGCGCTTCGGGAATCGGCACGAACGACGGACGCGAGGACGTCGGCGAGCACGCGCCTAAGAACAGCGCCCCGAGCGCGGCGTGCGACGCACGTCGCATTTAGTGCTTATGCGGCGGTGTGCCGGGCGGATGTCCGTGTGTGGCTTTGACCGTATCGCCGGCGGCTTTGGCGCTGTCGGCACCCATGGGCTCGTTGAGCCGGTTCCGAATCTCGGCCTGGAGCGTAGGTGTGGGAATCCCGGCCGCGTGCTCGAACATGAGCCGGCCGCCGAGCACGCCCGTCCACACCAGCCCCGCGAGCCCGACCACGCTCAGGAACCGCGTGATCGCCAGCTCCTGCGACGGCATCTGGAATCGCCGCGCCATTTTCCAAATCAGCACGATGGTGAACAGGCCCATCGTGATGAGCGCTATTTTCTCATGCTTCTCCATGATCTCATGAATGGCGCTGCCGTGGTCCAGGGCGTCCTCGGCCAGCTCCCCGGCAATCACGGCCGCCCAGCCGCCGATGACGCCTGCCCAGAGCGTCCAGATCGCCGCCCAGGAAAGCGATTCGCGTTTGCGCGCGGCGGCCGCGAGATCGAAGAGCACCGCCACGATCAGCAGCGCGGCGGGCAGGTCGTTGAGCAGGGCGTGCCAGCGAGGAGCGTCGTAGCCGAGCATTAGAGTCCCAGGTTGGTGACGACTGGTGGGTTCGCCGAATAGTCGTAGAAGCCTTTGCCGCTCTTCTTCCCGTACATCCCCGCGAGCACCATGCGCTTGAGCAGCGGCGGCGGCGCATAGCGCGGCTCGCGGTACTCCTTGAACATGATCTCGGCGATGTGGTGCGTGGTGTCGAGGCCCACGAAGTCGAGCAGCGTGAGCGGCCCCATCTTGTAGCCGCAGCCGAGCTGCATCGCCTTGTCGATGTCGGGCACGCTCCCGACGCCGCGTTCCACGGCGCGGATCGCGTCGAGCAGGTACGGGACGAGCAGCAGGTTCACGATGAAGCCGGAGTTGTCCTTGGCGGCGACCGGCTCCTTGCGCAGCGATGCGGCAAACGTGAACGCGCGCTTGAACGTTTCCTCGGATGTGGTCACCGTCCGGACCACCTCGACCAACGCCATGAGCGGCACCGGATTGAAGAAGTGCAGCCCGACGAACCGGTCGGCGCGCTTGGTGGAAGCGGCCATCTCGGCGATGGTCAGGCTCGAGGTATTGGAGGCAAAGATCGTCCCGGCGCCGCACAGACCGTCGAGCTCCTTGAACAGCGCGTTCTTCAGCGCGAGGTCTTCGGTAATCGCTTCGATCACGATGTCGACGGGCTTCAGGTCCGCGACGGTTGTCGTGTAGGTCAGCCGCTTCAGCGTGGCATCGCGGTCGGCCGCGGGCATGTTGCCCTTTTCGACGAACTTCGCGAGCGATTTCTCGATGCCGGTCCGGCCGCGGTCGAGCAGCTCCTTGGAGACGTCGCGGACGATCGTTTCGTAGCCGGCGGTGGCCGCCACCTGGGCGATCCCACTCCCCATCAGGCCACACCCCAACACCCCGACGCGCTTGATCTCAGGCATGACGGTGTTCAGCTCCTGGGCTTCGGCTTGGGATTCTCGAAAACCTTGCGGACTTCCTCGGCGATCCGAACGAACGGCAACGCTGCCTGGCCGGACGTCCCACGCACGTCGCCCCGCTCCAACCGGTCCAACGCCTGCTCGAGCCCGATCTGGACGCGCTCGTTGACGCCGCGGTGCGTGCGGGCGATCGCGGCGCCGCCGAGGGTCAGTCCCAACCCGGGAACCAGCGTCAGGATCTGCGCGATCGCGAGCGGTGGCGCGATCAGGGCTGCGGCGCCGGTCATGGCCCAGCCAATCGCCGCCAGCACCACGCCGCCGGAAATACGGTTCCGGCGCTGCTGGCTCACGTCGGCCTCGAGCCGCACCAGGCAGAATCCCGGCTCGAGCTGCACGACTTGCGACGCGATCTGCGCCGCGCTCGCGAGCGAGTACCGGCGCCGGCCGGAGATCGCCCGCTGAATCGATGCGAACGCACCCGCCTTAGGCTCCCAGGTCGTTCGGTCGGCGTACTGGCGCTTGGGCTGGAGCAGCTCGTCATCGGTCATCCAGCGATTGAGGGCGCGCTCCACGGTGGCGCGATCGCCGGGCACCACACGATGGGCGGAGACCGCGCGCGGCCCGGTGAGCCGAGCCCAGGTGCCCACCGACTCCTCGTCCGCGCTGCGCGTCTGCTCCTCGAGCATCGCCTGGCGCAGGTAGCCCTCCGGAATTCCGACGTCTTTCCCGAGGGCGAGGACCTCCTTGCTCGTCAGGCCTTCGCCGACGTCCTGCGACCCCGCCTGCAGCTCGGCGGCGCGGCGGACGATCCGCTCCAGAGCCTTGCGATCGATCAGGTCGCTCACGCCTTGGCGCCGATGGCTGTAACGATGATGTCGCTCATAACGCTTCGACGATGACCGCCGCTCCCTGACCGCCGCCGATGCACGCCGACCCGAGCCCGAACCGCTTCTTGTCGCGGCGCAGCGCGTGCAGCAGATGGATTGTGATGCGGGTCCCGCTTGCCGCCAGCGGATGCCCGATTGCGATGGCGCCGCCGCAGGCGTTGGTGCGCGTGCGGTCGAGACCGAGCTCGCGCTCGACGGCGAGATACTGCGGCGCGAATGCCTCGTTCACTTCGACGAGATCCATCTGCTCGAGTTTCATTCCCGCCTTCGCGAGCGCTTTGCGCGCCGCGGGCGCGGGGCCGATGCCCATGTGCTTCGGCTCGACGCCGGCGACCGCCCACGCCACGAGCCGGCCCAAGGGCCTCAGGCCGTGCGATCTGGCGTAGTCTTCGCTCGCGAGCACCGTCGCGGCACCGCCGTCCGAAATGCCCGACGCGTTCCCGGCCGTGACCAGCCCATCCTTCTTGAAGTAGGGCTTCAGCGCACTGAGGATCTCGAGCGTGGTGTCGGGCCGCATGTGCTCGTCGGAGCGGAATTCGACTTCCTTTCCTTTCACCTTGATCGTGACGGGCACGACCTCTTCCTGGAACGCGCACGCGTCCCACGCCTGCTGGGCGCGCTTCTGCGACGCCACCGCGACCTCGTCCACTTCCTTGCGGGTGAGCTTGTACTTCTCGGCCAGGCTTTCGGCGGTTTCGGCCATCGACAGGCCGCACTGCGGATCCTTGAGCGATTCCCACAGCAGGTCTTCGAGCGGGGCGGGCCCAAGCCGCAGACCCCAACGCGCCCCCCGCACCACGTGCGGGGCCTGGCTCATCGACTCGGCGCCGCCGGCGAGCACGGCCTCCGCTTCACCCAGCAGAATCAGCTGCGCGCCTTGCGTGATCGCCTCGAAGCCCGACCCGCAGAGCCGGTTCACCGTGACGGCGGGCGTCTCGATCGGCAGGCCTGATTTGAGCCCGACGTGCCGGGCCATGTAGATCGCGTCCGCCGAGGTCTGGAGCGCGTTGCCGAACACGACGTGCCCGAAGTCGTTTGCCGGGACGCCTGAGCGCTGGATGGCGTGGCGCGAGGCCGCGGCACCCAAGTCGATAGCTGACAAGTCTTTCAAAGAGCCACCGAACGCGCCGAAGCCCGTCCGCACACCGGACAGGAAGACGACGTCCTTATTGGTGCCCTGGGTTTTCATGGGGATGACTCCAAATGAGACTGGTGGGAATATAGCCGCTACAAACGGGCGACGATGGCGGCCGCAACCTCGCGCGTCGTTGAGTTCCCGCCGAGATCCGGGGTTCGCGCGCCGTCCGTAAGCGCTTGTTTGACGGCGCGTTCGAGATCCCGCGCGGCCTCCGCGTGTCCCAACTGCTCGACCATGAGCGCGCCAGTAAGTACCGCGGCAATCGGATTGGCAATGCCTTTCCCGGCGAGTGTTGGCGCCGAGCCATGCACCGGCTCGAACAGCCCGACGTGGCGGGCCCCCCCGGGATGCAGATTGGCGCTGGGGGATACGCCGAGCCCACCCACGAGTCCCGCGCCGAGGTCGGAGAGGATGTCGCCGTAGAGGTTGTTGGTCACGATCACTTCGAAGCGCGACGGCTCGCGCACGAGTTCCATCGCGAGCGCGTCCACATAGCGGTGCTCCGGCTGAATGCCGGGATACTCCGCGGCGACCGCTTTGAACGTTTCTTGCCAGATCCGGTGCGTCGGAATCGCGTTCGACTTGTCGCTCATCGTGACGCGTTTCTTGCCGTGGTGCTTCGCCCAGTCGAACGCCGCCCGGATGATCCGCGCGACTCCTGTGCCCGTATTGATTTCTTCGGCGACGTGTTCATCGCCGCTCGAGCGGCCGCGGCCGGTGTACTGGCCTTCGGTGTTTTCGCGGAAGATGACGAAGTCAATTGTCGGACGGTCTGACGGTCTGACGGTCTGACTGCCTAGTCGCAAGGGGGTGAGATCAGGATGCAGCAGGGTGACCGGTCGGAAGTTGACGTAGAGGTCGAGTCGGAATCGGAGCCCAAGCAGAATGTCGCGTGCGTGCTCGTTGCCAGGCACGCGCGGATCACCCATCGCACCGAGAAAAATGGCGTCTACGTCGCTCTGAAGGTGTTGGAACGCGGCATCCGGGAGCGTTTCTCTCGTCTCGAGGTAGTGATCAGCGGAATAGGGTAAACGCTCCCACACCATTCTGAATCCATGCGCCGCTGCGGCGCGGTCGATTATCGGAATGGCGGCATCGATGACCTCCGGTCCGATGCCATCTCCCGCAATCACGGCGACCTGGTGGGTTTTCACTGTCAGACCGTCCGACAGTCCGACCGTCCGACGCTATTCAAAACCAGTCGCTCTCCCGCACGTCAGGCAGTACGCCCACCCAACATCGAGATCGCTGCCACATCCCTGGCACTTGAGCTCTCCCTCCAGCGGCTGGCCGCAGTGCGGGCAAAACCGAGCCTCGCGATTGCCGGGCAACACGCCACCGCAATACTCGCATCGCTGTCCCGAGGAGAGTCCAGGAGGGGGGGGGGGCTCAGGTCGCACCGGCTCGGTGAAGGCGGTGGGCGGAATGAACGGCACCGGATTCTCGCCGGTCGCGTCGCTGATCGTGTCTTCCTCGTCCGCCTCCGGATTCGCGGGCGCGTACGCGCGATCGGCCAGCAGCACGCGCTCGGCCGCGTGGCCATTCACCATGACCTGCGCGTCTGGAAAGCTGCGGAAGTAGGCGGGATCGGGATTGATCGTCGCGATCTCGCGCTGCATGGCTTCCCGCACGTTCTCGGGCTCGAGCTGCACATAGTTGCGCTCGCCGGCGAGCAGCCGCAGCACCGCCATCTCGTAATCCTGGTGCGTCGCGACGTTGAGGCGCGAGCGGTTGGAGCGATACGGGACCAATCGCTCGTAGACCTCGGACGCGGGGAAGGGAACGGCGACCCGCGTTTCTCGCGCGAGCGCCGCGACGAGAAGGCCGAACAACCGGTCTAGCTCATCCACCATTGCGCCAGGCCGTCATCCACTTGTCGTACAACACGGGCACCACACCGCCCTGCTGAAGCACTTCGACTCCCGAGGGATCTCGATAGGCCTTGCGATAGAACACGTGCGTGACGCCGGAGTTGATGATCAACTTGGCGCACATCACGCAGGGCGAGGCGCTGACGAAGACGACCTTGTCGCGCACGCTGCCGGGCGCCTTGACGAGCGCGTTCATCTCCGAATGAATGCAGCCGCAGTTGCCCGGCACCGTCGAGTCGCACTTGTTGGGAAGCCCGCGCGCGTTGCCGTTGTAGCCGATCGCCAGGACGTTTTCGAGCTGCTGATCGGTGACGACCGTCCCCACCTGCAGCCGTACGCACGTCGAGCGCTTGGCCAGCTCCTCGGCCATGCGCATGTACACCTCGTACAGCGGGATCCGGTCGACCGGAGCGGATTGATCGGACTGGGCGACGTGGTCCCTACTTGATCCGCTCATGCAGCTCCTTGTCGGGATCGAAATCCAGATACTTGCCGCGCGCGCGCTGCTGCGCGAGCCAGGTGTCGAAGCCGGACGGAGTCAGCCCGTTGGAGCGTTCCTGGTGCTCGGCAGCGCGAATCGCGGTCACGTTGGCGTACTCGTTCTTGACGTGCTCGTTGTGCCCGCGTACCCAGCGCCAGTCCATGGTGTGATGCGCCGCCACCTGCGCGAGCGCCTGCCACAGCTCGAGGTTCTCGAGCGTTCCCGTCTTGCGCCGCCAGCCGCGCGCCTGCCACCCGGGGAGCCACTCGTTCATGCCTTTGACCAGGTACTCGGAATCGGAGATGAACCGCACATGCGCGTTGCGCCACTGGCGCCGGATCCACTCCAGCGCCGCGATCGCGCCCGCCAGCGCCATGCGGTTGTTCGTGGTCTGCGGCGAGCAATCGAAGAAGTCCCACCGGGCGACGCTGTCGCCCGCGGGCGCTTCGATCAGCGCGGCATTGCCACCCCGGCTCGCCTTCGTGGAGTCGTTGCCGAGGCAGCTTTCGTCGGCATGGACCAGCACGAACGGAGGACTGGAGCTCATGGCGCAATGACTACCGGAATGTCCGTACGCAACAGAATCTCCTCGGCATGCGAAACAGTCACGGCCGACCATTTGCCCACGTGCGCGCCGGCGAACAAGGCGTCGCATTTCGTCCGTTGAATCACCCGCGCCATAGCCTCACCGGGCGTCCCGTGCTCGAGATGCGTCACGAAGGTGACGCCCTGTAGCGACAAGAACGCTTCCGCTTCTCCGACGACCATGGTCCCGATCGCCGGGTCGATAGTTGCGTGAATCACGTGCACCGTGCTGTGCGTGACGCTGGCGAACCGCGCCACCAGCGCCAGCGCCCGCTGGGCCGTTTCGCGCCCGTCGTAGGCGATCGCGCAGCGCTCCATCGGCGATGGCGTGCTGGCGCACACGATGACGCTGCGCTCCGCGATCCGGATCAGCGATGATACGGTCTTTCCCACCCCGCCGGCACCGCTCGATGAGCGCCCGCGCCGGCCCACGAGCACGGTGTCCACACCGCGGGCGAGCGCGGCAAGCTCGCGGTCCGGGCTCCCCTCGAGGAGCACGGTTTCCACCGTCAGCCCCGCGTCCTTCACGCGCGCGCGCGCGCGCTCGAGTAGCGCGCCCGAATCCGTGGCGCGCCGGCCCGCGCCGTACGTTTCCTTGACGTGCGCCACCACGAGCCTGGCCTTGAACCGCGTGCCCAGGACCACAGCCTGCTCCAACGCTTCAACGGCGTTGGGACTGCCGTCCAGGCCGATCAACAGTCGTGTGAACACAGTGGCAGGGCGGTGCTACGGCAGCACCGCGAAACTCTCCAGATCGTGTAACCGAAAGGTCAGCAGCTCGCCGGTCATTGGAAGCCGTCCCGCCAGCACGTCGTCTCGTCCACTGGTCTCGAGGCGCTCGGCCACCACGACATATTCGGTGCCGCGACGCCGCAGCGCTACCCGCCGATGCTCGCGCACGGCGCGCTCCAGCGCATCCAGGGCCTCAGGCGTGAGCGATCGATATTCGCCAATCGGTGGGAACGGCGTACGCATCAGGACACCGTCACCGTGCCCGCCGTTCCGCGGACCACGCGGCCGATGCGGGCCGCCGCAGGCGTCGTCTCACGTTCCAGCGCTGCGACCAGCGTGCTCACGCGATCGGACTCGACCGCGATCAGCAGCCCACCCGACGTCTGCGCGTCGAACAGCAGCACCCGCAGCGGCTCCGGTACGTCCGCGCCGAACTTCACAAACGAGTCCAACGCATCGCGATTGCGTTTCGTCCCGCCGGGGATCGCGCCCTGTTCCGCGAGCTCCATCGCTTTGGCGAGCAGCGGCACCGACGCGGCGTCGATCTCGGCCGACATCCCACTCGCCGCCAGCATGTTGTGCAGGTGACCCAGCAGCCCGAATCCCGTCACGTCCGTCGCGGCGTGGACGCCGCCACCCGTGGCGCGCATGGCGCGCGCGCCGCCCGCATTGAGCGTGGTCATCGATTGCACCGCGGGAGCGAGATCCGCCGCCGTCGCGAGATCGCGCTTCAGGGCGGTCGCCAACACGCCGGTGCCGATCGGCTTGGTCAACACGAGCACGTCGCCGGCGCGCGCGCGGGCCAGCGTGACAATGCGGTTCGGATGCGCCTCACCGATCGCGACCATGCCGTATTTCGGCTCCGGATCATCCACCGAGTGACCGCCGAGCACGAACGCTCCCGCTTCCCGGGCGATGTCGGCGCCACCCCGCAGCACCTCACCGAGCAGATCGTACGGGAGCTTGTCGCGCGGCCAGCCGACGAGGTTGAGCGCGAACAACGGGGTCGCGCCCATCGCGTAGAGGTCGGAGAATGCGTTCGTTGCGGCGATGCGCCCGAAGTCATACGCGTCGTCCACAATCGGCGTGAAGAAATCGACCGTGGCGACGATCGCGCGATCCGGCGCCAGTTGATACACGGCGGCGTCGTCCCGCGTCGAGGCATCGACCAGGATGCGTGGATCTTTGATAACCGGCACGTGGCGCAAGACCTGCGCCAACTCGGCGGGGCCGAGTTTGCAGGCTCAGCCGGCGCCGTGCGAGAGCGCGGTCAGTCGAATCGTGCTCATGGGTCCTGCGAAGATAGCTACGAAAGGAGCCAGGCGAGCAGGCCGCCCGCAACGACGTAGCGCGCGACGTCGGCCCCCGCATGGATCAGCAGATGGCGCCGTCGCAGCGCGTCGACGTGCTGCCACATCACGAGTCTGCGCGGGAACGCGACGAGCAATCCCACCAGCGTGAACAGCAGCCACCATCCGCCCGAGCCGAGCGAATCGAACCACAGCGACGCGAACAGCGTGAGGACGCCGGCTTCGGCGAACCGCCAGCCGCACTCCCAGCTGTTCGCGTGCACCGGGAGCGGCCGCTGTTGTTCGGGCGGTTCATTCCAGCGGTAGCCGATCGGTGGCGCGAGACAGAAGAGCGCCGCGACCGGCAGCCACGCGACGAGGAGCCGTCCGAAGGTCACGCTAGTTGCGGCGGTATCCCGGACCCCTGAGCCCGCGGCCCGGACGCGCGCTGGTCAGCTGCCCCTTCCGCAACACGAGCTGGCCGTTGACGAGCACGTACTCGATGCCGACCGACGGCTGGTGCGGATTCTCGAATGTCGCGCGGTCCGCGACCGTGGCCGGATTGAACACGGTGATGTCGGCGAACATGCCGGGCCGAATGAGCCCGCGCTCGGCCAGCCCGACGCGCTGCGCGGCGAGCGAGGTCATCTTGCGCACGGCGTATTCGAGCGGCATGAGCTTCTGCTCGCGCACATACCGGCCCAGGATGCGCGTGAACGAGCCGTACGTGCGGGGATGCGGGCGAATGTCCCCGAACGGCCCGTCCGGCGCGACGCCACCGTAATCGGTGTTGACGGCGACCCACCACGTCTTCATCGCGGCCTGCAGATCCTGCTCGTTCATCGAGAAATAGATCGCGCCGGTGCGGCTGTGATCGGCCAGCAGAATGTCGAACAGCGTCTCGACCGGATCGCGGTTCCGCGCTCGCGCGATCTCGCCCACCCGTTTTCCCTGCAGATACTTGAGCGAGTCCTCGAACGTGCTCGCGATCAAAATGCCGTTGGCACCATCCGCACCGCGCCACATGTTCTCGCCGCGCTTGGCCGTAGCGGCGCCGACCATCTCTTCGCGAATGCGCGCCCGGGTGGGGGGTTCGCGCAGCCGGATCAGCAACGAATCGCGGCCGCCCGAGAGCGCCCAGACCGGAATCGTGGCGTCGAGGGATGTGGCGGAGGCGATGTAGGAGTACTGGTCGGCCGTGACGTCGATACCCGCGGCGCGGGCGGAGTCGATGCGGGCCAGCACGTGCGGCATGCGCCCCCAGTTGGGCCGCCCCGACACCTTCAGGTGCCAGATCTCCACGGGAATATTGGCCTCGCGCGCGATCTGGAACGTCTCGTTCAACGCGGCGTCGAGCCCAGAGCCTTCATTGCGCATGTGGGTGGCGTAAACACCGCCGTGCCGGCGCGCCACGCGGGCCAGCGCGATCAGCTCGCTGGTCGGCGCGTAAATCGCAGGCGCATAGATGAGCGAGGTGGAAACGCCCAGCGCGCCCTGCCGCATCGCGCTATCCACCAGCGCCTCCATGCGGGCCAGCTCCGCCGGAGTCGCCAGGCGGTCGGCTTCTCCAACGACGGCGCGGCGCACCTGCGTCGCCCCCACAAAGGTCGCGATGTTGAGCGTCGGCGGCGTGCGCTCCAGGCGCCGGAAGTAACCGTCGAGGTCGCGCCAGTCCACGTCCAGGCGATAGCGCTTGAGGTACGCCGAATCGAGCGCCACCATCTGATCCGTCACTGGCGCCGGGGACTCGCCTTCGCCGGTGACCTCGGTGGTGATTCCCTGCGTCACCTTACTGAGGACCCGGCCGTCGATGAGCGCGTTGGTCTCGGACTGGCCGAGCATGTCGATGAATCCCGGCGCGACCGCGAGCCCGCTCACGTCGAGCGTTTCCCGGGCCGTCGCGGCACCCAGGAAGCCGACCGCGGCGATGCGGTCCTCACGCAGTGCGACGTCGCCGCGATACCGTGGATTGCCGCTGCCATCGATGATCCAGCCGCCTTTGAGGATGAGGTCAAATGGGCCCTGCCCGCCGGTGTGAGCCGGGCTCCCCATGCCGCAGCCGGTGAGCGCCGAGAGCAGGAACAGACGACCGACGACCGATGACCGATGACCTATTTCCACGTGGCCCTCACAGAGTCGGGCCGGATCAGCCGGCCGCGGATCATGACCATCGCGATGTTTCGAGTGGCGGCGATGTTGTTCACGGGATTGGCGTTCAGGACGACCAGATCGGCGACCTTGCCGGCGGCCACGAAGCCGAGCGAGTCGGCGTGCAACAACTGCGCGCCGCGCCGCGTCGCCGCGGTAATGGCCTCGAGCGGGGTCAGGCCCGCGCTCACCAGCAGCGCCATCTCCTCGTGCAACGAGTAGCCCGGGATCAGGAGCTGATTCGCGGCGTCTGACCCCGCCGCAATCGCCCCGCCGGCGCGCTTGTACTCGCGGACGAACTGATCCTGGCGCCGGCGCGAGCGGCGGAATGCCTCGAAGTCGTTCGACTGCCAGCCCGTCCGGCGCAGCAGGCTCGCTACGCTGCGCACGCTCTCGGCATTCTCGGGCACGTCCTCCATTCCCGGACGACTCAACAGGATCGGGTTGTCGAGCCGCGACAGCATGTCGTGGATCACGAGCGTGGGCACGATCGTCACGCGCGTCTGCGCCAGGGCCCTCGCCGTCCGCGCGACGGTCGCGGAATCGAGACTGGCCCAGCCTCTCTCCTCGGTGGTCCATCCCGACAGGAAGGAGTTGTGCGCCGTGGCGTACATCGGATCGCCCGTGGCCGCCTGGACGACACCCGCCATGTGCTCGATCGAGACGACGCCGGCGCGCGCCGCCGTCAGCGCGTCGGTCTTGCCGAGGTGCGCGGCGACCGGAAGCCGCAGCTTCTCCGCCTCATCCAGCATGGGCCGCAGCAAGGTGGGCGTGATCTTGGTGTAGATCTTGAGATAGTCGACGCCGGCGATTGCATGCTGGTCCACCGCCCGCCGCGCTTGATCGCCGGTGCCGACGCCGGTCGCATTGGGATACGTCGTCGGCGTTCCATCGATCATCGCGCCCGCGACGAACATGCGCGGCCCGAGCACCGAGCCGAGATTGAACGCGTTCTTGAGTGCGATCACGTCGTCGGTCGCGCCGTGCAGATCGCGCACCGTCGTGACGCCCCAGGCGACATAGCGTCCCGCCGCCCAGCGCTCCACGTGCGCGTGCGCGTCGATCAGGCCTGGAATGATGGTCTTGCCCGCGAGGTTGATCCGCTCCGCGCCTCTCGGGACCTCGATCTGGTTCATCCGCGCGACGTTCTCGATGTGGCCGTTGCGGATGATGATGATCGCGTCGCGTTTCAGCTCGCCTCCCGCTCCATCGATGAGCGTCGCGCCTTCGAGCGCGATGACCGTGTCACCGCCGCCGGGCTTGAGCTTGCCGCAGCCCGCGAGGAGCAGCACTAGCGCGACGGCCAGACGGCCGGACGGCCGGACGGCCGGTGAGATCATTTGGGATCTGCGGAGGTATGGTCGTGCAGAATCTTCCAGCGATCACCCTGACGCTGGAGCACCAGCGTAAACGGCCCGCTGGCGACCACGGAGTCGCCGCGCGACAGCTTGAAGCGCGCCGTGGCGTAGGCGAGATCCGTCGTCAACACCCGCACGCGCACCTCATCAAAGGAAAGGAAATCGCGGGACTTGCCGGGCGCGAAGTAGTTCTGCTGGTAGCGGTCGTACAGGGGCTGCCATCCGTACTGCATATGCGCGCCGGCCCTGTAGCTGGTCAGCGAATCCTTTGCGTAATCGCTCATGAAGCCTTCGAGATCGCCGCGATTCCAGTCCGCCGCCGAGCGCTGCAGCATCGCGCCGATCTCCTGCTGCGGATCGCCCAGCTTCTCACGCGGTGCCGAGCACGCGATCGCGAGGGCCATGAGAACGACGCACGACGTACGACGCACGTTTGTTGTTCTCCTGAACGTGACGCGCGGGAGCGCCTCGTCGAGACGCTCCCGCGATGTCGGAGTGAAATGATCTAGCGGCGGCGTTTCTTCTTGCCGGACTTCTTTTTCTTGGCGGCCTTCTTCGCCTTCTTCTTCGCCTTGGGCCGCGCCTTCTTGGCGGCTTTCTTTTTCTTCTTGGCCTTCTTCGGCTTGGAGCGCGCAGGCCGCGACTCGTCCTCGGGCATCGAAGACGGCGTGGGCGCTGGCGACGGCGCCGACGGGAACATCGGCTCCATGAACCCGGGACCGGGCCAACTACTCTCCGTTTGATCCATCTGCTCAAACATCGGAGTCTCTCCTATGCTGGTTTGGTGCGAGGGCGGCTGGGTGGCCTATAGCTTACCGCGGGATTTGCACCTCGCAAGTGACATGCGCTACCGCCTTTGGGGACGGGTGTGTTCCGGCGCACTGTGACAAGTTGGCTTGACAACGACATTTAGCCGGACACACATTCGCCAACCATGACCAGACCGGGCATCCTCGCGGCACTGGCGCTCGCGCTACCAGCCGGCGCAGCCGCGCAAAACGTCGCTGAGGTTCAGGTCGCCCCTCCGTCCGTCAACATTCGGGTGGGGGAACGCACGAGCCTGCTCGCCACGGCTTTCGACCGCATCGGGAACGTGATTCCGACCGTCCGGATCATCTGGTCCTCGAACAACATCGGCATCGCCAAAGTCGACAACAACGGCACGGTCACCGGGGTCGCGAACGGCGTCGCTATCATCGAAGGGCGCGTGGGCGCGCGGCGCGGGCAGGCGGCAATCCAGGTGACTGGCGGCAGCAGCCCAGCTCCTCCCCCGGCCGCTCCCGCCGCCGCTGCACCGCCCCCGGCTGGAGCGGGGGCCGCCTCCGCAGGAGTCGACCTGCTCGCCGGGCAACCGCCGGGCACCGGTCCGGCGGCGGCGCTGCGTCTCGAGCCGGGCATGGTGTACCTGCTGCCGTCCGAAAACACGCGCGTATCCCCGCGAGCCCTCAGGGACGACGGTTCGCCGGCCGCACCGGTGCAGGTGACCTGGACATCACTGCGCACCGATGTCGCGAGCGTCGACCAGAGCGGGAATGTCGTGGCGCTCGCGCCGGGTCAGGGGACGATCCAGGTGACGGCGGCGGGGGGACTGACCGCCACCGCGCCGGTCGTGGTGCAGCAGGCAGAGTTCTCGGTGCGTGAAGGCACGCAGCTCGCGATGTCACCGGGTGAGCTGGATACGCTGCACGTCGTCGTAACGACCCAAAACGGCAGAAGTGTGAATCCGCTCACGCTGCAGTGGGGCTCGACCGACCAGAGCGTCGCGCGCGTCAGCCTGGCGGGCGTGGTCACCGCGGTGGGGCCGGGCAAGACAACGCTCGTTGTTTCGGGCTTGCTGCAGAACAAGAACGTCGAAGTGTCGGTGCACCAGGTCGTGGACAAGTTGTCGGTACGGCCGCGGCTGGCCGCAGAAGTCCAAGTGCCGCTGACCGGCACGGCCAAGTTCGAGGCGCAGGCGCTCACGGCGGCGAACGTGCCGGTTCCCGAAGCCCCGCTGCGCTGGAGTGTTGCGGACACGGCAATCGCGACATTCAATCCGGTGACCGGGATCCTCACCGGCCGTGCGGTCGGCAAGACGCAGCTCACGGCCCGCGGTCCCGGATCGGCGTTGGCCGTCACCTGGAACGTCGGGGTGATCGCGGGCTCCCCACGATTCACGCAGCCGCGCGTGGGCATCGGCGTGAATCAGCGCCACACGCTGCGCGCGAACTACACCGACAGCCTCGGCACCGTCCTCGGCCCGGCCGGCAACCTCACCTGGAGCAGTGACAATCCGCAGGTCGCCGCGGTTGGCGAGGACGGCACGGTGTTGGGAGCCGGCTACGGCCATGCGCGCGTGTCGGCCATCGCGCCCGGTGGTAAGAGCGCGGTCGCCGACGTGTATGTGGTGGGTGAAATCGTCGTCGCCAGCTCCCGCGCGGGACCCGGGAAGTTCCAGCTCTATTCCGCCGAGCGCTCGAATCTCGCGCAGTTCACGAAGCTCTCGTCCGATACGGGATCGGCCAGCGACCCGACGTTTTCATCCGACGGCTCGCGGATCGCGTTTGTGTCGCACCGCGACGGCAACGCCGAGATCTATTCAATGAATGCGGATGGGACCGGCGCCACGCGCGTCACGACTGATCCCCTGACCGACGGGCGTCCCGTCTTTACGCCCGACGGGCAGACGATCGTCTTTCATTCTTCCCGGACGGCCGGCAAGCAGCAGATCTGGTCGGTCAATGTGGACGGGACCGGGCTCACGCAGCTCACGCGCGACTCGGTGAACGCGTCGCCGAGCGTCTCGCCCGACGGACAGACGATCGCCTACATCTCCACGCGCAACAAAGACGGCGATATCTGGCTCATGGGGAAGGACGGGTCCAACCAGCGACCGTTCACGCGCTCGCCGCAGCAGCGCGAATCCGAGCCACGGTTCCTGCGCGACGGGAGTCTCGCGTATCTGCTGGAACGGCGCGAGGGGAATCGAACGGTGCAGCAGGTCATGCGGGCCGACCTCGCGACTGGAAACGTGACAGCGATGACGGGGATCGACCTCGCGATCTCGTCCTTTGCGGTCTCACCCTCGGGTGACGTGGTCGCGCTGGTGGTGAACGCCGAGCCACAGAATCGCCGCAATCCCACGTTCAAGGTCTACATCCAGCCGGTCAGCTCGGCGACGCCGGTGCCGCTGCCCACGACTGGCGCGGAGCAGATGATCACCCCGACGTTCCGCCCCTAGATTAGAGGCGCGATGCGCGCCTGCGTTCTCACCGCCACCGGCGGAATCGACAAGCTCCAGGTCACTCAGGTTCCCGACGCTCCCCCTCCCGGACCGGGAGAGGTGCGCGTGGCGCTCCGCGCCGCCGCCCTCAATCATCTCGATCTGTTTGTGGCGGACGGATTACCCGGTACCGCGGATCGATTCCCCTGGGTGGTGGGCGCTGACGGAGCCGGAACCATCGAAGCGGTCGGCCCCGGCGTGACCGCGCTGCACGTGGGCGATCGCGTCATGCTGAACCCTGGGATCTCCGACTACAGCTGCGAGTTCTGCCGGGCGGGCGAGCACTCGCTGTGCGTCAACTACCGCCTGCTCGGTGAGCATCTCCCCGGAACGCTCGCCGAGCTGGTTTCGGTGCCGGCGCACAATGTCGCGCGGGCGCCCACGCTGTCTCCGGGGCTGACGTGGGGCGAAGCCGCGGCGTTTTCGCTGGTGACGCTGACGGCGTGGCGCATGCTGGTCACCCGCGCGAAACTGCGCGCGGGGGAGACGGTGCTGGTCTGGGGGATCGGGGGCGGCGTGTCGCTGACGGCGCTGCGCATCGCCAAGCTGTTCGGCGCGCGCGTGATCGTTACCTCATCGGACGATGCAAAGCTCGCCGCCGCCAAGCAGCTCGGCGCCGACGTCACGCTGAATCACACGACCCAGAAGGTTGCCCAGGAGATCCGCGCGCTGACCAACAAGCGCGGGGTGGACGTGGTGATCGAGAATGTCGGCGCCGCCACCTGGGATGAATCGCTGCGGTCACTGCGGCGCGGGGGACGACTGGTGACGTGCGGCGCGACCAGCGGGCCGCAGGTCAGTCTCGATATCCGGCGGCTGTTCTGGCATCACTGGAGCATCCTCGGCTCCACGATGGGGAATGCCGCGGAGTACGCAGAAATCGTGCAGCGCCTGAGCCAGGGAGAGCTGCG